>OFMF01000002.1_pt1 | contig 277341 bp, 237 predicted proteins | sample 1541771 | NCBI WGS metagenome assembly OFMF01 (sample SAMN04209235, study PRJEB22552) | human gut metagenome | biome: gut; material: feces | host: Homo sapiens | place: USA: Oklahoma
TTAAGATGAGGAAAACCTCATTTTAACTTGTACTAAATCTTGACATAGGACCAAGCAATGAATAAAGTTTTTATATCTATTAAGGAGAATTGTTTTGAATATAATAGATAAATTTAATGATTATATTAATGATAAACACTATTCTTTTCATATGCCGGGACATAAAGAAAATAAAAAATTTCTTGATTTGTTCGGTGCTGAAAAAATTGATATTACGGAAATTGACGGTTTTGATGATTTACATAATCCGACAAGTATTTTAAAAGAAATTGAAGACGATTTTGCCTGTCTTTACAATACAAAAAAAGCATTTATTCTTGTAAACGGTACAACTGTCGGTATTTTAAGTTCTATTTTTGCCGTATGCAATGAATACGACAATGTTTTAGTAGCAAGAAATTGTCATAAATCTGTATATAATGCCGTTTATTTAAATAAATTAAATGCAAAATACATAGAGCCTCATTGGGATGAAAAAGCTCAAATTTTCACTTATATAGAGCCTTATAAAATTGAGAAAAAACTAAAAGAAAATAAAAAAATAAAGGCAGTTGTGATTACAAGTCCTACTTATGAAGGCGTCATCAGTAATACAAAAGAAATATACAACATTTGCCGAAATTACGGTGCAATTTTAATTGTAGATTGCGCTCACGGCGCACATTTAAAATTCAGCGAAAAAGATTTTGAATATTTTGGAGATATTGTAGTCACTTCTCTTCACAAAACTCTCCCTTCCCCTACCCAAACTGCTTTACTTATGTGTAACAATGAAGAGTATGAAAACGAAATTAAAAAATATTTGGATATGTTTCAAACTTCTTCACCAAGTTACATTTTAATGTACGGAATTGCACAATGTTGTGAATTTTTGAAAAACTCAAAAAAACATTTTGAAAATTCTGACAAGTTTCTCCGTGAGTTTTATAAAATAAATACTGATAATATTAAGATAAATGATTTTGAAAACGGTACAAAAACAGATAAATACAAAATTAATGTTAATCTTTCAGATACAAAAAGTTCCGGTGCTGATTTGCATCAATTTTTAATGAAAAATAAAATACAGGATGAAATGTATTTGAAAAATTCATTGCTTCTTATGTCTTCTGTCTGTGATGAAAATGACTCATTTGAGAAACTCAAAACAACTCTTTTGAATTTTGATAAAAACAGTGTTTTGGATAAAAATAAAGAAAATATCTTTACACCTGCTTTGCCTGTAAAGGTCAAAAACAGTTATGAAGTTGATTTTAAAAATGCGAAAAAAGAACAACTTAAAAATTGCGTAAATAAAATCAGTGCAAGTTATGTTTTCGCATATCCTCCGGGAATACCGATAATTGTGCCGGGAGAAAAGTTAGATGAAATCACAGTTAAAACGATTTTTGACCTTAAAAGTAAAAATGTTAATATTTTGACCGAATCAGGTACATTTAACAATGACATTTTGATTGACAAAAGTGAATTTTTAGAGTAAAATGATTGTACAATCAATGAAACGAGGTGCTTATTAATGAAAAGAATTAAAACTTTATCATCAAGAAACCTTTGCGAATCAGCTAAAAAAGGCGGATGCGGCGAATGTCAGACTTCTTGCCAATCAGCAAGCAAAACTTCTTGTGCAGTTGCTAACCAAAAATGTGAACAACTTAAGAAATAATAAATGAAAATTCGGGCGGACAAAACCGCCCTTATTTTTTGGAGAGTTTTATGATACACGCATATAAATTAAATGGATATAATATCATAATCGACCAAAACAGCGGTTGTGTTCACTCAGTTGATGAAGTTGCTTATGATATTATCACAATGTACGAAAATAACAGTAAAGATGAAATCAAGTCTTTTATTTTAAATAAATATAAAAATAGTGAAGATGTAACCGAAAATGATATAGAAGAGTGCTTTGAAGATATTGAAACTTTAAAGTCGGAAGGACGATTGTTTGCTGAAGATACTTTTAAGGATTTGGCAAAAAACTTTAAAAGAAAACAAGGCGTTTTAAAAGCACTTTGTCTTCATGTTGCTCACGATTGCAATTTGGCTTGCAAATACTGTTTTGCAGGTAAAGGCGAGTATCACGGCGAAAAAGAGATTATGTCTTTTGAAACAGGAAAAAAAGCGATTGACTATCTTGTAGAACACAGTGTCGGAAGAAAAAATCTTGAAGTTGACTTTTTCGGAGGCGAGCCTCTTTTAAATTGGGAAGTATGCAGGCAACTTGTTGCTTACGGAAGAAGTATTGAAAAAAAATACAATAAAAATTTCAGATTTACACTCACTACAAACGGTGTTTTGCTCAATGATGAAATCATTGATTTTTGTAATAAAGAGATGGGAAATATTGTTTTGAGTCTTGATGGCAGAAAAGAAGTTAACGATAATCTCAGAGTTACAAGAAACAATAAAGGCAGTTATGATACTATTGTCCCGAAGTTTCAAAGAGCAGTTGAAAAACGAGGTGCTTTAGAGTACTATTTGAGAGGTACATATACTCATTTTAATACAGACTTCTCAAAAGATATTTTGCATATGGCTGATTTAGGATTTAAAGAAATATCTATTGAGCCTGTTGTATGTGACCCCTCCGAGCCGTACGCTTTGCAAGAAAGCGATTTGCCAAAACTTAAAGAACAATATGAAATCTTGGCAACAGAGATGTTAAAACGCAAAAGAAACGGCAATGGCTTCACTTTTTATCACTATATGATAGATTTAGACGGTGGACCTTGTATAGTAAAGCGTGTTTCAGGATGCGGTGTAGGAACAGAGTATCTTGCAGTGACGCCAAGTGGAGATTTATATCCTTGTCATCAGTTCGTCGGCGATAAAAAGTTTTTAGTCGGAAATGTTGATGACGGTATAACCAACCCTGAAGTTATAGAACAGTTTGAAAACTGCAATGTTTATTCGCACGAAAAGTGTGAGGATTGTTTTGCAAAATTATACTGTTCTGGCGGATGTGCCGCAAACGCTTATCATACGACGGGAAGCGTAAACGGTACTTATGATTTTGGCTGCGAACTTCACAAGAAAAGAATTGAGTGTGCAATAATGCTCAAGGTAGCCGAAGCAGAAGAAAATTTAAAATAATAAAAAAATGCCCGATTTTTATCGGGCATTTTTAATTTTAATATATTCAATTATATAACTATATAAAAAAACGCAATGATTTCTCATTGCGTTTTTTGTTGGTTAGAATTCTTTTTCAAACTCGCCGTCAACAGTATAAAGTCCCATTATTTCGCCACCATCACTGTAAATGCTTGTAGCAATATTAGGATTTTTAAGATTAAATTTTTCAACTTCTACAACGGGAGATTTATATTCTTTTTTCATTTTGCTTCCCCCTTATTTAATAATCTTTGACTCAATGTCGCTATATACTGTTTTATAAACAGTTGAATTTGTATCTACTGCTATTCCGACTTCGTTTACGGTTCTTGAAGTTACTACATAGGAGTAAGTTACATAACTTCTCATATATGCCTTAGAAGCACCGTTGAGAGCCTGTTTAGTTGAAGCAGAGATTACATACTGTCCCATACTTTGACCTGATGAACTGTTTGAGCCTGAAACACCTTTTTTAACACCGTTTCCATCTACAACGAATTTAGAAGTGTCTGAACCGACAGCGTCGTCTGTTGTAAGAATTGCACCGTATTCTACAACTTTTGCAGAGTTCGGGATACCCTTAACATCTGTAAAGTGACTGTAAAGTGAAATCTTGCCCGAGTCAGCATCAAATTCGCTGAGCGAACTCCAACTGTCAACAAGTTTATTTTGCAATCTGTAATACAATGAATCCGGGTCTAAATAACTTGCTCCGTTTTCAGGAGTAATTATTTCCTTATCAATCGGTGTTGTCTGACCGAAGATTGTGTATTCGTTTGTTGCAGAATTTTTGTTTACTTGAACATACTCTTCTGAACTTGCAACATAGAACTTAAATTCAGGATTGTATGAAGCAATCTTGTAATTCTGTCCTTCTTTTACAAGCCAAGCATAGAAGTCGCCGTACTCGTTTGAAGGAGTTGCAGTGATAGTTGCCATAGTATCAAACTGTACATTGTTATATACATTTTGATTATTGGCAATTACATTGAATGAGCCGTCAACAGTAAATGTAGGCATAATATGAAGCGTTTTAGCATCGCCTTTGAAGCAATCTTTAAGTTTCATACCGTTGTTTATAACAACACCTTCTGTTGTTGCCCAGTTTGTAAATTGATAGAACGGAACTTTTGAAGCTGTGCTTGCTTGAGTTCCTACTGCAATTGTGTCGTTGTTTACACTGATAACAGTTGATTCAAGCTGTTCTGCTGTCATATAGAGAACATAGTCTGTTCTGTTACCAAATCTGTCTTTAACATATACTGTATATTCCGGTTTTTCAGCAGGTGCTTCAGTTATATAAGCATTGATTTCAGCGTTTGTTTTAGCAACATAGTTGTATGCGTCATAAACATTTTGAAGTTTTTGAGTTGAAACTACATTGTTAAGTTCGTCTTTATAACTGATAGTCCACTTATAAACTGATTGATTAGCGTTGAGGTTTACATTGAATTCTTTTTGTGAACCGTAAGGAACTTTTACTGTTTCGGTTTTTATTTGTGAACCGTTTGAATTCAAAATATTGAATTTAACAGAAACAGTTCTCTTATACTTAGGTGTACCGTCAGGATTAACTTCAGTATCCAAAGTGTTGAGAAGTTCAAGAAGTTCAGTTGTAGCAGCGTCAACATCGCCTGCGTTCAAACCTGTAAAGTATTTTGTTGAACCGTCATAAATTACTTTAGCCAAAAGTGAAGAATTTTCTTCGGCAGTTTTGTTAAACAACTGCTGATTTACACAATAAACTCCGCCTTGAACAAGAAGTTTTTCAAGTTCATCTTTGAGCATTTGCTGACCTTCGGCTGTGTAACCATTAATATCAATTGTTTCAATAACATCAATTAAGTAGTCGAAAGTTTCATATTTTTGTTCAGAATCGACTTTAGTCAAAAGTCTGTTTGCAGAATTTATAAGTTCTTCTTTTTCGTTGATGAGTGACTGTACATCACTGTACGCATATTTATTCTCTCCCATCAACGGATTTGAAATGTCATTTTCAGCAAACTTGTTTTGGTCAAGTCTTGCAATATCGCTTACTTTCAAAGCGTCTTCTTCACTTGTTTTTACCTTATTGCCTAAAACTTTATCGGCATATTCTGCTCTTGTATAAGCATTTGAATCTTTAATATCGTATATTGAAGTAAATACTTTATCGAAAGCTGCTGCGGTAGAAACCGTATATAAAGTACCGTCTTGTGTGAATTTACCTACATTATCTTTTTCAAAAGCTTTATTAACAGTATATCTGTCAATGGAGAAAAGATTTTGCATATCGATAATATCAGTTAAATCAGTTGCTGTATCAGAACCGAAAATTTGTTTACGAGGAACTGCAGATTCCGAATAGATTATATACTTTGTCTGGTTTTCCATATTGGTATAAGTATATACAAGATTTTCTTTAGGGTATTCTGCCGGTAAGTTTTCCAAACTGTCAAATACTCTGATGTCTTTAGTGTCGAAATAAGAGGAAAGTTCGCCTTTTACAACACCAAAGTCAAGTGCACGATAATCGGCAACAGTTCTTAATCTTGCAATAGCTTCTCTAAGTTCTTTGATTTTTGCTTCAAAAGCGGCTTTTGCATCTGTGCCGACCTTTTCGTCGTTGATAATTTTCCATGAAGTATTTAAGCCTTCTGTAACACCTGTATTAGGGTCGTAAATTTTGTCAAGCGATACATCTACATCGTTTGAAAAACCTTCATATTTTGAATAAATATCTGCATTATTTACAGAACCATAATACTGTTGTGTTGAAGAAGTAAAGTCATTTAAGTGGTCTTTTAATAAGAAGTACTCATTATATACATCCATATACTCTTGATAGAGGTCATAGCTGAATAATTCATTATGAGTTTCAGTTAAAAGATAGCAATAAATGTTTTGAACTCTTTCTGGGAACTCTGTTCTCATTTGATGGATTAATTCATCGCTTGCTAAAACTTCTTCTTTTGTTAAACCTTTTGTTTTGAGCCACTTATCAAAATCTGGTTTGTCTGCTTTATAGTCATCTTCGGTATATTTACCATCTCCGTTGGTATCAACGAATGAGTCTATTTGGTCAATATAGTCATTCAAATATGACTCAACCTGTCTGTTTGCACTGCGAAAATCTTCCCATGAGAAATAGGTGTAGTATTGAGAAATTTTGTTTTTAATCAAGCTGTTGAAATAATCACGAGTGAATGATTTGTCACAAACATGTACACCAAATTCCATATCTTGAACTAAACCTAAAATAGAATGGTTACCAAACGGTGGAGCAATTTTACCATCCATTCTTGACTGCGTTCTCAAGAAGAAATTGATATCGTCTTCGTAATTTCCTTTTGTGTTTTGAAGTTCGTTTACATTTGCTTTAAGAAGAATGTTGGCACCATAAGATTTTAACTCACCATTATTGAATTTTGTAGTTGTGAACATATCGTTAACTTGAGTAAAATCTACTGTAAAGCCTTTAAAATTGGATTCAGGAGTATAGTTAGGTTCACCTACTACTGTATCGTTTGTCGTTGCAGTTGTTATATATTTAGCGGCGTCGAATATACCTACATTCCAATGAGTTCCACCTATGCCATCAGGTTCACCATTGAATACCATATCGTGACCTGCTTCAGCATATTTTTGAACCTGGTTGCTTACACTTGAATAATAAACGGGAATTTCAAAATTGCCTTTTTCGTCGATATATGAAGCAATGTTTGAAGTTTTAAGGTCGGACTTATCAATATAGTAAAGTCCTTTTGGTCCTGCAACAGGAAGCCAACCATAGTTTTCTTTTACATTACGAGCTTCTGCTCTTTCATAAGAAGTGTTTATTTCAGCAATGTTTCTGTATTCTTCATTGAATTCCCATTGAAGACCGTTATTATGTAAGAAATGAATTTCATTGCCGTGATAAAATGCTTTGTTATCATCTACAAACACAGGTTCTTTTGTATATAAAGATGGATTGTAGTGTGTAAACAATGCCTTAGATGAGAACATCTTTGCTCTTACACCTTCAGCGTTTGGACGAGCATTGTGGTTTCTGATTGTTAATCCGTCCGATGTGTATGAATCAGCTGAGTAAGAAGCTTCAGCACGCATAAATACAGCGTTGCATCCGTCATATTGATGGCCTGCAAAATAGTAGAAGAAGTTTGCACCTGTTACATTGGCAGAAACCGGTTGTTGATAAACATTTGAATAAATTCTTTCGTTATAACCTATACCTGTTGCTACATCTTTATAATTAATTACAAAACAAATGTCACCTTTATTTTCTGTTTTAAATACATTTCTGCCGTATCTTGAACTGTCAAGATAGCCTGTAAGAATATAGCAACGATTGCCAGAATCTTTTGTTTCTGCAATTTTATCGTTTAACATCTTTTTAAGATTATCAATTGAGTCTTTATGGCTACCTGCAACAGAAAGTGTATCAGCACCTTCTACGGCTGCTTCATTTACGTCAAGAGTTCTGTTTGAATAAACAGCATTAACAATAGCGTCAATATTAGCTTCTGTAACTTCAAATATCTCTAAACCGTTAGCATCCCCTTCTTTTTGGTCATAATCAGTGATGTTTGTTATTTGATATTTGTCATTAATTGTGATGTAAGTAGAATAGTCATTTTCTGCAAATTTAAAACTATTGATATAGTTACCGTATTTAAGACCTAATTGACCATTTGTTTCAGAGTTTAGTGCTAAGGCACCACCTGTATAAATTGAAGGAGAAATAGTGAGATTTGAATCGTAAGCGTTATTTTCTCCACCTTCAATTAAATCCGCAAATTTTACACCCCAAACTGCTCTGTTACCATTAATTAAAGAGAATGTCATTGTTTCTGTTCTCTTGTCGGTAAGTGAATTGCTGTCTTCAACAGTTTGTTTTAACAATATACCTCTGTATTTTGTATTGTTAACTTCATCAGTAATTGTAATATAGTTAGCATATTTATCAGACTTTGTAACTTCCCATTTACCTGAAACAGCACCGATTGCAACGCCTGATTTTGTTAATGTTAAATATTTGATAGTAGCACTTTGATTGTCAGTTTCTACACCATGAGAAATTACTTCGTACTGACCTGCTATATCGCCTACACTATATTCAGTTGATTTAGCAGTATCATAAAAATCAAAATCTTTTTCGCCACTGATTTCAAATGGTGTAACACAAGGCCAGCCATCAATATTATTAACCATAATATGAGAACGAGCTTCGTAGTAATTGCCATCATGTGATTTTACAGGACTTAAAGTTTTTAAATCATTAAATCTTGTTTGGTAGTTAATTATTGAAATGTTATTATTTGCTTTTGTAGATGTTTCGATAACAGATGAACTACCTAAAGATGAATAATAAAACTTTGTTGCTTCTGTACCACGAATGGTATAGTCGCCTGTTAATTTAAGACCTGTTCTTTTATTTGTGTTTTGAATCAATGATTCAGAAATATTGTCAATTGCTCGATCACCTGTTGCATCTTTGAAATAGTCCCAAATATGAACATTTTCAGGTGCACCGTTAACTAAAGATTCACTATCTTTTGGATTTTTAGTGTCGTATCCGTTAGTTGCTTGATATGCACGAACATTGTAACCGTCGGAATTAAATGAGTTACCATACGATACTTGAAGCATCATTTTTGAGTTTTCAGAATCCCAATACAGTGCAGGTGCTTCGCCTGATTTAGTAGCGGAACTCATATAACTTTCAGTATCTCCATTTTCCGCAGTATGAACAAGTAATTGACCGAAATATGGATCTAAAACACCTTTTTGAGCATCCAAGGTGTTATATTTCTCGTACAAGTACTTATACTCATCAGTTGCATTTGCAAAGTTTGCACAGGACCAAGTATAGTCGATAAGACCGGTAGCAGGATTGACTTTCTGCATCCAGATACCGCCGTTTCTGTAACCGTACGCCATCCAGTAATTTCCGCTTGAATCTTTTGCAACAGACGGGTCAAAAGCTTGTGGAAACTGTTCTGTTCTCCATGTGTAGTTAAATCCGATAATGTTGGAATAATAGTTACAAGTACCTGCACCCCAGTTTTTAGCTACTTCGGGCATTGCAGCTATATTGCCGAACAAGTCAATGTAAGATTTACGCATCAAGTCCTGAATAATATCAGTAGATTTAGGACGGTCAAAGCCTGTGCTCATAACAATTTCAAAATCTGCATAAGGTCCCTCAACAGAGCCTGTCATTGATACACCACGGGCAATAACGCTTTTTTGGTCAGACTTGATAGATGTGTAAATTACATAGTTACCTTTTTGCTGTTTATCGCCTGTATAGTGTTTAACATTGCTGTTATCAAATTCAGGATAATAAGCAACATAGGGATTTGTTACACTTTTTTGTGAAATTTCAAGGTTATCCAGCATCACTTTAAGTGAATTTGGGTCGTCAAAAGGCGAAGTATAGTTTGTTGCAACACCATCGCTGTTATGGGTGTCATACCAAATATAGCCTGTACCACCTTCAGAAATAGTAGTTGCAGTAAGTTTTTGTGCTGAACCACCTTGAGCAAAATTGGTGGTATCAGCAAGTTTTTTCCATTTCGCTAAATCGTTTGAACCGTAAAGTTCGTTGTTTGTAGCAAAAATATAGTACTTATACTCTTTGCCGTTAACTTGATACTTAACGTTTTCCACAACAGATGGGTCACTTGTAGCAGCATGTTGTGTGCCATTTGTTGAGACAGTAGAGGAAAATGCTGAAACAGGTACCATTACAACACTTGTCACTATCAGTACAAATGACAAAAAAAACGAAAGAATTCTTGCCGAAACTTTTCGTTTTGTCAAAATAATTACCTCCTAAATTTAATGTAAAACAATACATTGGTAAAAATTGCATATAATATAGCAAAATTTTACTAATATATTAAGTATATATTATAACATTTAATAGTATTAATAAAGTTATTTAAAATAAATTAACAAAAAATTAACAATTAAAATTTAATTTCTTTATTCATTATAGAGTTTTGCAATATTTTCAGCTTTTTCTTTAATCATATTTACAACTGATACGGGAGAAATAACTTTAATTTTATTTCCGAATTGCATTAGCCAACTCACAAGTCCGTCAGAAACTGCTGCATAAAACTCCGTCTTAAAATGATTTAAATCAACTGCCGTAAGAGGAATATTTGCTCCGAATCTATCCATAATCTCTTCACGCAAATCTATTTCGCACTCTATGACAATATTTTCATTTTGACCCGAAAACATATTGAACATTTTAGCGGCATAATCGGCACTGTCAAATTCAGTTTTATACTGCGAAACTTCACAACACGGTCTTGCAGGCTCATCTAAAACTTTCAATTTTTTTATTCTGTCTATACGCAAATTCATTAAATTATCGTATTTTTCGTTATTGCAGACAAGATAATAATGGTCTTCTTTCCACAAAAGTGCGTACGGCGAAACTTTAAAGTGCTTTTCAGAATAACTTTTTTTATTCAGTTTATCTATATTTCTTCTTTTATATGTAAACGACACTTTGCACTTGTCATTTATAGACTTGTCCAAACTGTCGATAATTAGATAGACTGACTCGTTTTCGCACTTGACAGCCGTTTCGCAATAAACCTGACTGACCATCTTCTTTGCTTGATTTACACTTACAAGCGATTCAAGTTTTTCAATGAGCGAACGGGTTTTATTCGGAGTAATGAAGCCGGCAGACATTACTGCATCAATTAGCAATCGAACTTCAGGTAATTCAAAATCTCGTTCTCCCATAAAAAATCCCCTTTTAGGAGAGCGAACGGTAACAATGTCATATCCGAGTTCGTTAAGTGCTTCAATATCGGAATATATAGATTTTCTTTCAGCTTTAATTCCCTTTTCTTCAAGCAAAGCTATCAATTCTTTTGAAGAAATGGGGTTGTCCTCGTCACTGTACTTTTTTAAAAATTCTAATATATACAGTGTTTTCAATTTAGACGGTTGCATATAATTCACCTCAAGGATATTTTACTTTTTAGAATTCAGTTTGTCAACAATCTGCCTAAAAATTGGACCACAGTCCCCTCCTCCGCTTTTTCCGTCTTCATTAAATATTATAATTGCGTATTTAGGTTTATCACAGGGATAAAAACCGGCAAACCATGTGTGCAGTATTTCTTTTCCGTTTTTATATTGTCCGCTTTGAGCAGTTGAGGTTTTGCCTGCCGAAAGACCATCCTTACTTTCTGCAGCATTTCCTGTACCGTCAGTTACGACATATCTCAAATACTTTTGCATAATTTCGGCCGTGCGATTTGATATTATTTGTTTTCCTTTATATGAACTTCTGTCTGCATTTCTTCTGCTTCCGTCTGCTTCTATATATCCGTCTATAATATATGGCGAATTATATACCCCGCCGTTTGCGATAGTCGATACAACAGAAGAAAACATTACGGGTGTTGCACTCAGTTTACCTTGTCCGAAAGCAAAAAGAGAAAGTTTACCGTTTGATGACAGAGTGTTTTTATCTTCAATGATACCGTTTGAAACGAACCAACTTGGAGAAAGTTCAGTTTCACTGCCAAATCCGAAATCTTTTGCAGTTTTATAAAGTTTTTCACTTCCGAGTGCCAAAGCAAGTTTCACAAAGTAGCAGTTACACGAGTTTGCAAGTGCGTTTTTAAGTTTTTCTTTACCGTGAATTTTAGATTTTTGACAAGAATAAATTGTGTCTCCGACTTTTATTTTGCCTTTGCATTCACATTCAAAATCTTCAAAACCGTTTTCTATTGCCGAACACGCCACTACAATTTTAAAAATCGAGCCGACTGAATAAGGTGTAATTGCTCTATTGATAAAATCATTCTCGCTGTCATTGATTTTATTTAAATTAATTTTAGGTCTTGAACAAATGCCGAGAACAGCTCCTGTTTCTACATCTGTAATGACAACTGCACCTTTATTTATTATAGAAGTATCAATTGCACCCTCTGCGATATTTTGAATTTCTTTATCAATCGTCAATCCGATACCTGCTTTTGAATAATAGTTATCACTTTCAACCGTACCGTCGTCGCCTGTTAAAAATCTGCCTTTTGCATCAATTGCAAAATTAATTTTTAGTTTGTTGGGATTTTTAAAATATGTGTCATAGTTTGCTTGCAAACCATTCGTTACTTTAGAAATCAAATGAGAACAAAGCTGATTGTCATTGAATTGATTTACAGTTTTAAAAACCTTTATATATTTGAATTTTTTTTGATAGTCTTTTTCTTCTATGGGTACTACTATCGGATAGCCTTTACTAAGTTCTTCTGTAATCTCATTAATTTCTTGCTGACTGAAAATGTATTTTAATTCTGACATCGATTTTTCGTCAGGTTTTATAACGGCAGAGTACGAATAGGTACAATTTGTAATTTCTCTGTTTTTACAATCATAAATTGTCGGATATTTTTTTCCTATTAAAATCGAATAACTGTTATATGAAGATGAGGCAGTATATTCGCTTGACAACGCTACAAAACCTGTTTTTCCTATGCAACTTGTTAAAATTAAAATCATACATACTAAAAACGATATTGTTCTCTTATTTTTTAACATAAAAACACCCCGAAGGTATTATTGCCTCTCGGAGTGCTTTTTATAACATTATTCAGTTCTGCATTTTCTGAAAAGAGCGTCGGGAGATATACTTTGTTCGCAGTCAAAAGTATATGTATTTGTAGCTTTATTTGCAACCTCTACAAACTCTTTGTCGTTTTCATTAAACAGATTTTTAACAACAATTTCTGTCGGCTTTTTATTTGGCTCAACAACCTCTAAAGTGTCGCCGTTGTAAAATCTGTTTCTTTGGTCAATTGTAAGTTTATTATTTTCGTATTTATTAAATACTCCCACAACATCCCAATGTCTTATATAGCCGCCTGTTTCTGTTACTTGACCGTTTTTTATCGGACCAAAATTGAAACCTGTTGTATATTCTCTGTGGCTCATTTTATCCATTTCGTCCAAAATCCATTGGTCAACTTTATATTCAGGTGTTCTGTTTTTTAAATAATTATCTATCGCATTTCTGTATGCATAAGTAACTATTGCCGTGTAGTATTCGCTTTTTGCTCTGCCTTCAATTTTAAATGAATCAATACCCGCTGCATCGAGTTCCGGTATATGTTCAATCATACACAAGTCTTTTGAATTGAAGATATATGTGCCTTCATTTTCTTGATTTATAGGGAAATATTGTCCAGGTCGTGTTTCTTCAACAATATGATATTTCCATCTGCACGGTTGAGCGCAATCTCCCCTGTTTGCATCACGATTTACCATATAATCCGACAAAATACATCTGCCTGAAAATGACATACACATTGCACCGTGAACAAAAACCTCTATTTCAAGTTCGGGAGGCGTTTTATCTCGAATTGTTTTAATTTCATCAAGAGATAATTCTCTTGCAGTAACAATTCTTGATGCACCCATTTCATAAAATGTTTTTGCTGTTTGATAGTTTACAATACCTGCTTGAGTTGATATATGAATATCGACATCAGGACAATACTTTTTGGCAAGTGCCATCGTTCCGACATCGGCAATAATAAATGCGTCAACACCGCATTTTTCAGCGTTTTGCAGAAATTCAGGTAATTCTTCAACTTCGTTGTTTCTTGGCAAAGTGTTGCAGGTTAAATATACTTTTTTATTAAGTTTATGAGCCATTTTACAAGCCTTTTCCAATTCTTCAAAAGAAAAATTGTTTGGATTTGTTCTCATACCAAAATTTTGACCTGCCAAATAGACTGCATCTGCACCGAATTTCAGCGCTAATTTTAATCTTTCAAAATCTCCTGCCGGAGAAAGTAATTCAATATTGTGTTCTTTCATAATTTAATAGTTCAAGTATGGTGCGTATTTTTGTATTTTCGATTTGTGTTCCGAATATGTTTTAGAACAGTAAAGTTTTCTTTCGCCGTCATGGAAGAAGAAATAGTATTTCGTTGATGACGGATACAAAGCAGCCTCTATTGCATTTGCACCGGGATTGCAAATAGGTCCTGCCGGAAGTCCTTTTACCGTTGATGACGACAATGTACTGTAATAGTTCATATAGTAGTCTGCACTGTGAGAAGTGGTTGAAGACAAAGATGTTGCTATATGATTTGTAATATAGTCGCCTGTTGAGTCACAACCTAAAGACGGATATTGAGTCTGATTATTCAATCTGTTGTGAATTACAGAAGAAATATCTTTCATCTGTTCTTTTGAACCTGCCTCTTTTTCGATTATTGATGCTATTGTGATAACTTCATAATCTGTAAGTCCGAGTTCTTTTGCTCGTTCTCTGTATTTTTGAGGATATTTTTTCTCCATTACCTCTAAAAAACGGTTTACAACGCTTGTAGCATTTTCTCCGATATAGAAGTCGTAAGTATCAGGGAACAAAAAGCCTTCAAGTCTGTACGGTACTTCATCTCTTGCTTTCAATCCCGAAACCAATGAGTAACTGTATTCGGTAGATTGAATGGCAGAAATTAAAGCTGTTTTGTCACATACTTCGTTTGCAACAAGTTTATTGACTATTTCAGAAACCGTATAACCTTCGGGGAAAGTCAGTGTAACCGACTCTTTTGTTTTTGTTTCTCCCTGCATAGTCAAAAGCATGCCTTCAAGTCCCATTTTGCCGTTTAAGTAATATGTGCCGGCAGGATACGGACCATCTACAACAGAACTTCTGATTTTTGCAAACAATTTGCAGAAACCTTTACACTGTATCAAGTCGTTCTTTTTAAGCAAATCAATAGCTTCCGAAGATGTTTCAATCTCCTGTGTGAAACTGACTGTAACGGTTGATTTGGTTTTTGTTATAGCAAGAATATCGTTTACGCAAAAAATAGCATATACAGACAAAATTATAGAAATAACTATAACGATTATAAAAAATATATATGTGTTTTTAACGCTTAACGATATGTTCTTGTTTTTTGTTTTTTTATCTGTTGCTTTTGTTTGTTCAGAAGAAGTTTTATTTTGCAAATCGTCTTCATCGCTTACAACATCTGATAAATAAACATCGTTGTTTTCGCCTGAAAACTTTGACAAATTTACACCGTCCGAACTTTCGTTATTATATATTTTCGGTGGTTGAAGCGGTTTTTCTTCAAAATCAAAATCTTTGTTCATTGCATTACTCCGTTTTGATTAAAAAATTTTCACAATCAATAAAATCGACTTTTTGGTCAAATTCCCCTATTGGAACTTCATCTACAATGCATTCATTATAACATAAACCAACAGAAATTCCATTAAAATTTTTTAAATATCTATCATAGTATCCTTTGCCGTAACCAATTCTGTAACCTTTTTTATCAAAAACGACGGCAGGTACTGTAATCAGTGTCTTTTCTGTTGAATTGATTTTTTCGCAAATATTTGTGTTAGGTTCTAAAATTCCGTATGCACCCTCAATTAAATCAGAAAATGAATTTATTTTATAGAAATCCATATTTCCGTTTTTGTCCTTACATACAGGCAATGCAACAGTTTTATTTCTTGCAAGCGAATTAAGAATTATATCTGTTGTATCAACTTCACTTCCGAAAGAAGAATAGCAAAAAACACTTTCTGCATTGTTGTAAATTTCAGAATTAAACAAATTGTCCGATATTTGAAAACTGAGTTTTACCTTATTTTTTATATCGTTTCTTATTTTTTTATAATCTTTTCTCAGTTCGTTCTTCATTTGCATTGTATGGTCTTTCTGATTTCTTCTTGTACATCATTTCCTCGAAGATACCTAACAATTTCCAATCCGAAATCAATGCTGACACCGGCACCTTTTGCAGTGATTATATTGCCGTCTGTTACAACATATTCATCGCTTGCTTTTGCACCTGTCAAATCCTTTTCAAATCCCGGAAAAGCAGTAGCATATTTGCCAATTAATAAATCTTTATGTCCCAAAATTGACGGAGCGGCACAAATAGCACATATCAAGAGTTCATTTACAGTTGCAAAATCTATTGTTTCTTGAACTTTTTGACTGTTTTCAAGGTTAAGTGTTCCGGGCATTCCTCCCGGCAAAATTACAGCTTCTAAATTTTCGTCCAAATCAATTTCATCTACAGTTATGTCTGCCGTTACACAGATATTTGCAGAACTTTTAACGGTTTTACCTGTAACGCCTACTGTTTTAACATCTATTTTTGCTCTTTTAAGCATATCAACAGGAGCTAAAGCTTCAATAATTTCAAAGCCTTCCGCTAAAAATAAATATACCATAATAACACCTCAAACTATATTGTTTATCGCATTTAAAATATCGTTATGAATGCTCTCAATGCTTCGTGGTTCGTTATTGTTTGAACAATTAATAACAGACCAACTTTGCGATTTTGCAGAATAAAGTGCTGCCTCTCTGCAATCATTTAAAAACTTAACATTATTTTCGTGAACATCTTTTTTTGACTCATCGCCTTTATACCGTTCACTCATAAGTTTTTGCGATATTTCAACAGGCATATCAAGAAATATTACCAAATCAGGTTTTGGTATGCCCATTTTCACATATTCAAAATCTTCGCACCATGAAATATAATTGTCCCACTTTGACTTGTCAAGTTTAACCATTTGGTATATCAAATTTGAAGTAGCATATCGGTCTGCCAATATTATATCAAAATTATTGTAATCGTTTTTCCAATCAAGAGAAAAAGATGCGTATCTGTCAACGGCATAAAAAGCACTTGCAGCATAAGCATTTACGCTGTTTGCATCTTTTCCGAAATCGCCGTTTAAATACATTTTTACCAATTCACTTGAAGGGCTTTCATAGTCGGGCAATTTTATTTTTCTGCACTGATTAAAGTTGTTTTTTAAATATTCAAAAAGCAAATCCGTCTGCGTGGACTTTCCGCTTCCGTCAAGTCCTTCTAAAATAATAAGTTTAGCCATTATTCTTTTTATTTCTCTTCAATTTAGTTTTTTTACCCTGCTCATTTATATAGTAAGTATTATCAAGTTGAGATGTAAGACTGAGTTTGAATGCGTCTATATACTCTCTTCTCAATTTTTTTTGCTCTTCAGCTTCAGCCTTTGTAAGACCTTCAGGTGTTTTTGATTTATGAGCAAGTTCATTTATTCTTTTTATCTTTTCTTCTGTAATCATCAGTCTATAAAGTCCTTTAACTTTTTACTTCTGCTTGGGTGTCTGAGTTTTCTCAAAGCTTTTGCTTCGATTTGACGAATACGCTCACGAGTTACATTGAATTCTTTTCCTACTTCCTCGAGAGTTTTCGGATTTCCGTCATCAAGTCCGAAACGCAAACGCAAAACTTTTTCTTCTCTCGGAGTAAGGGTTTTAAGAACCTCTGCAAGTTGTTCTTTCAAAAGACTGATTGAAGCTGCGTCTGCCGGAGCAAGTGCTTCGTCATCGGGGATGAAATCGCCCAAATGTGAGTCTTCTTCTTCACCGATAGGTGTTTCCAATGAAACTGGTTCTTGAGCGACACGCAAAATCTCTCTGACTTTTTCCGTTGACATATCAAGGTATTCTGCAATTTCGTCAGGAGTGGGTTCTCTGCCGTTTATATGAAGGAGTTGAGAGTTTGCTTTTTTTACTTTATTTATCGTTTCTACCATATGGACAGGTATTCTTATGGTTCTTGCTTGGTCGGCAATTGCTCTTGTAATGGCTTGTCTAATCCACCAAGTAGCGTAGGTAGAAAACTTGAAACCTTTTGTATAATCGAACTTATCTACGGCTTTAATCAAGCCGAGATTTCCTTCTTGAATGAGATCGAGAAACTGCATACCTCTTCCGACATATTTTTTAGCAATACTAACAACAAGACGGAGATTTGCTTCTGCAAGTCGTTGTTTTGCTCTTTGGTCATCTTCCGAAATTCTTATTGCAAGTTCAATTTCTTCTTCAGGTGTTAAAAGAGGAACTCTGCCTATTTCTTTAAGATATACTTTTACAGGGTCATCCATAGCAGCCGCATCGTTTGTGGCAACTGTTTCCTGTGCATCTGTTTCTTTAGGCAAATCTACTTCAAGGCTTATTCCGTCTAACGCTTCTGAAGAAAAGTCATCTATAATACTGATGTTTGCAGCTTCAACCATTTCGTTTAACTTTTCAAGTTCATCTACATCAAGGTCTAAGTCAACAATCAACATATCTATATCTTGAGCTGTAAGGTGTCCCGTTGCTTTTCCCTTTTCAATTAGCGCTTTAAAAGAAGCGTTCTTTTTAGCATCGCTTACCGGTGCATTTGGTGTAAGATTAATTTCCATAAAATACTCCTCTTTTTTATGTATTATTTCCAAACAACTTTCTGAAATCATCGTCTGAAATATAATCTACATCTTTCTTTTGCTTTTTTGATATTTCTTTTCGCACTGTGTTAATACACTCTGCAAATTCCTGTTTAGAATTATTGCTTACTGTTGAGCAAGCGATAATTTTTGTATATTTAGCAAGTTCCTCTTGAGTTAAATGCTGCGACATTGAAGAAACATCTATCTCAAGTGAATTGTTAAGGCGTTGTTTCATCAAAGAAAAAACTGTTTTAAAGAAACCGCTTTGAAGTTCATCACAATCAAAGTCGTCAAGCATTTTAACACAATCGGGATATAAAAACAACAGCGCTATCAATCTTTCCTGTGCTTTTAGTGTTTTAACCGTTTCGTTTGCTTTTACTGACTCTTTAAAATTGTCGTTTATACTTTGGTCAATTATATTTTTAAATTGATTTTTTTCTTTTTTTCTGTTTTTGTTTTTTAAATATTCTTTAAGCTGAGCATTAATAGTTTCTTTTGAAACAGACAATTCATCTGCAATTTGAGAAACGTAAATATCTTGTTCAACGGGTGAAAAATCAGATAAAATTTTTATTGCATCGCCAATATACTCGACTTTGCCCGAACTTGTTTGCGTATTGTAATTGCTTTTTGCAGAATTTAATTTATATTCTATTTCATTTGCAGATTTTTCAATCATACCCATAAATCTGTCAGGACCGAGTTTATTTATAATTTCATCGGGGTCTTTTCCACCGAATAGTTTAGGTATTCTGACATTTACATTTGTTTGATTGAAAAGGCTTATTGCTTTTTTGAGTGCTTTTTGACCTGCTTCATCTGAATCATAAATCAATACGACTTCATCGGCGTATCTCGAGATAACTCTGACTTGTTCGGTAGTCAGTGCCGTTCCGCATCCTGCAACGGCATTTTTTATGCCTGCTTGATACATAGATATTACATCCATATACCCTTCACAGAGAATGATTGATGATTTAATGTTTTCTTTTGCAAAATTCAAGGAAAACAATTCATTTGTTTTCTTGTAAACAAGCGTATCGGCCGTGTTTATATATTTAGGTTTGCTGTCGTCTAAAACTCTTCCGCCAAAAGCAACGACATTTCCTCTTATATCAATTATCGGCGTTATTACTCTATTTCTGAATATATCAAAATATTTTCCATATCTGTTTTTCTTCACAAGACCTGCTTGCTCAATGTCAAATGATTTATAACCTTTTGATATAAGAAATTTATACAAACTGTCCCATGAATCAGGTGCATAGCCCAAACCGAATTTTATTATTGTGCTTTCGGAAATATTTCTTTTTTTATAATATTCTTGCGCAATTTTAGAATTTTTATCATAAAGGCAAGCGTGAAAAAACTTGGCAGCCAATCTGTTTATTTCATAAATTTTTCGTTTTGTTTTAGATAAAGTGTCATCAAAATTTGTGTCGGGCATCTGCAATCCTGCTTTGTCCGCCAAAAACTTTACGGCATCTATATAGTCAAGATGTTCAATATTTTTAATAAAAGTAACTGCGTCGCCTCCTGCTCCACAACCGAAACAGTAAAATGACTGTGTTTTGGGATAAACAGTAAATGAAGGCGTTTTTTCACTGTGAAACGGACAAAGCCCAACAAGAGTTGAGCCTCTTCTTTTTAATTGAACATATTGCGAAACAACATCTTCAATATCTGTTTTAGTTTTCAGTTCGTTTAAAAAAAACTCGTTTAAAGGCATTGTTTCACCCCTTTTGCTTATTCAATCCAAAATTTAGGCACATACAACTGATTGAAAACTTTTACGGCATATGTATCGCTCATGCCTGCAATATAGTCGCAAACGGCTCTTTCTTCTCCCTCTTCTTCACAAATGTCTAAATAAAGCTTCGGCAATTCTTCGGGCTTTTTGCAATAGTATTCAAAAATTTTACCGAGCATTTCAACTGCCTTTTTTTCTTCGCTTTTACAGATGGGATTTGTGTAAACTGCAACAAACATAAATTTGTGCAAGTCATCGAAATTTTCCTGCATATCTTCACTCATTTTTATTGTGTCAACGCTGTTCTCGATAACGCTTGTAACCATATTGTTTATACGCTCCGATTTTGACATTCCGAGCGCCATTCTCAATTCGATAGGTATATCTTCTTCATACAAAACACCCGCACGAATCGCATCATCAATATCGTGATTGATATATGCTATCTTATCGGCAATTCTTATTATTCTGCCCTCTAATGTTTCAGCTTCAGTGCCGACTGTATGACAAAGGATACCGTTTCTTACTTCTTTGGTAAGATTTAGTCCCCTACCGTCTTTTTCTATTTTATCAACAACTCTAACGCTTTGTTCATAGTGTTTGAAACCGCATTTTGCCAAATTATTTAGAGCTCTTTCGCCTGCATGACCGAATGGAGTATGTCCTAAATCGTGTCCCAAAGCGATGGCTTCCGTTAAATCTTCATTTAAAGACATTGCCCTTGCAATAGTTCTTGCAATTTGCGCAACTTCAAGCGTATGCGTAAGTCTTGTTCGGTAATGATCTCCGCTCGGTGCCAAAAAAACCTGTGTTTTATGTTTCAATCTTCTAAATGATTGACTGTGAATAATTCTGTCTCTGTCCCGTTGAAAACAGGTTCTTATGGGACACTCGTCTTCTTCTCTCAATCGTCCTTTTGAGTCAGACGACAGGCAGGCGTTTTTACTTAAAATTATTTTTTCGTTATTTTGAATATTTTTTCTAATACTTTCAGACAATAATATCACCTTCTATACACAAAATAATACGCATATCTTTTTTAAAACCCTTTAATATAACAAGTATTGACGAAAAATGTTAAAATATAGTATCATAAAAACAAAGAAGGTGTAAATTTGAAAAAAATAAATAAAACAATGCTTGTGTTAGGTGCAGTTACAACTGGTTTGGTATTTGCAGCAGACCAAAACAAAAGAATTGTAAAAACACAGTACAGAATAAAAAGTGAAAAAATAAAACGCAGTATAAAGATAGTTCATCTGTCAGATTTTCATTCTACCTTATTTTATAATCTTACGAGTAAAATTTTGGAATGTAAAGCAGATATTATTGTTGTAACAGGAGATTATATTAACGATAAATGCAGAAATAAAGACAAAATGCTAAATTATTGCAGAGAATTATCTGCTGTTGCACCTGTATATTATATTCCGGGAAATCATGAAAGAAGATTGGAAAATTTTGAAGAACTGATGAAACAACTGTCTGAAAACGGTTTTAATGTATTAGTTAACGAAGAAAAAGAAATTTTATTAAACGATAATAACATCAGTATTTTAGGATTATCGGAAAAGCAGGCTGATAAAAAGGATTATATAAACAGAATGAGAAACAATTTTGTTTATGAAGATTTTTCTGAAGAGTTGAAAAATTTTGAAAAATCAAATTGTTTTAAATTGCTTTTATGCCATTTCCCTGAAAATTTTGAAAAGATAAAAGAACTAAATTACAGTCAATATGATTTTGATTTAATGCTTTGTGGACACGCTCACGGCGGACAATTTGACCTACCCTTAATCGGAGGATGCTTTGCACCTGGTCAAGGGATTTTCCCAAAATATACAAAAGGAATGTTCGGAGAAAAATCAAAAATGATAGTTTCAAGAGGACTCGGTAATTCTGAGTTTCCTTTAAGACTGTTTAATCACCCTGAAATTGTTGAAATAACAATTGAACCAGTTATTTAAAACATATAAGTTATTTTAAAATATTAAAGGCGAGAGCAATGCTTTCGCCTTTAATAAATTTTAGCATATTCGTTTCCTGTTGTTTTTGCAAAATATTTGCCGTTGCTAATCTCAAAAAGTTTTTCGTTAAAAGCAGATGTGTCTTTATTTTGTAATGTGAATTTTACTGAAACTTTGTCGGTAAATTCGGTATTTTTAATTGTTGAATTAAAATCTCCGAGTAAAATGTTCAATCTATCATAAAATGAATAGTCAACGCAAACCTCTAAAACATCGCACAACGCCATCGTAATAATATTTGAAGCTTCAAGGGCAATTTTAGAACCGTGTGAATATGCTCTGACAAGTCCTCCTGCTCCAAGCAAAATTCCGCCAAAATAGCGTGTTACAACAACGCAGGCACCGACAACTTTCGATTTTTCTATAACATCTAAAACAGGAACTCCTGCCGTTCCTGAAGGCTCTCCGTCATCACTGCACCGTTTTGTAATGCCGTCCTTCATAACATACGCCCAAACATTATGAGTAGCGTCCCAATGCCTTTTTTTAATTTCGGCTACAAAACTCATAGCTTCTTCAACTGTTTCAACAGGTTTTGCATAACCTATAAACTCGGACTTTTTTTCCGTAAATTTATCGAAGGCAAATTTTTCAATCGTTTTATACTCTTTCATATCAACACCGAATATCACAAAAAAAGGCAACGAATTCGTTGCCTTTCATTGTTTAATTAGCCATTTCTGCCATATCTTCTATTAAATCTGTCAACTCGTCCGCCGGTATCTACAAGTTTCTGCTTACCGGTGAAGAAAGGATGACATTTTGAGCAGATATCAACTTTCATATCGCCTTTTGTGCTTTTTGTTTGGTAAGTAGCACCACAAGCACATTTAACCGTACATTCTTTGTATTCTGGATGAATTCCGTCTTTCATTACTTTCACCTCTTTGCAAATTGTTAGCGACAGTATATTAACATATAAATATTGAAAATGCAAGTATTTTTTTAAATTTAATGCTAAAAAATTAAATTATTTTGTTTATTAAATTCTCTTTTTTGTATTTTTCTTAAAAATAACATTCTTTTGAAAGGACAAATGAGTACAGACACGCCTGTTTAACTTTTTTCTTTAAGGTTTTTTCAACTGCAATTTTGTAAAACTCAAGTTGTTTTTTATATGTTTTGAGAAGTGTTGTTTCGTCTTTCACTTTATCCGATTTAAAATCTACAAGTACGAGTTCCCCGTTTTCTTCAAAAATGCAGTCTGCAATACCCTGAACAAGTATTTTTTCGTTTGAATTGATATTTTCTGCAAAAGAAACAGGCACAAATGATGTGAGTTTGAACTCTCTGTAAACTTTATCAGCATTTAAAATTCTTTTTGCCAAGTTTGACTTAAAGAAATTTTCAATTAATTCAACGTCTATTATATTGCAATACTGTTTAGTCAAAAATCCCTCGTCAAACAATCTGGATATTTCTTTTTCGACTGAAATACTTGCCTTTTCATAATCACAAAACTGCATAAATGAATGCATTGCAGTACCTTTTTGTGCTGAAGTTACATTTTCTTTATCTATGAATGAAGGAACGGCAGAACAGAAATATCTGTATCCCATATCCAAATCGTCAAGTTCGGATGCATTCCTTTGAGAAGCAATTTTTGACAGTTGAGAATTATACGAAAACTTAAATCTCTCATTCATTTTAGATATAAGTTCATTGTTCGGCAAACACTTTTCTTCTTCCTTTAAATCGTCTTCTTCTAAATTACCGACATCTACTATTTCCATATTAAGTGCAAAATCGGAATCAACACTCGGCAATACAGCAGAAATATCGTCAACATATTTATTGCTTGATTTATGGAAGAGAGATGTCATTAAAATTAACTGTGCATCGCTTGAAGCAGTACGACAAATTACAGGGTCTATTTTATCTTTAGAAGCCTTATAAAGCAGTTTGTTTAAAGTTTCTTCAGGTTTTTTAAGAGTCATAAAAACAGCCAAATATTGTTTTGCTCTTGTAAGCGCAACATAGAGTACCCTGATATTTTCACTCATCTCTTCTTGTTTTAAACGCTCGGATATTGCATTGAACGGTCTTGTTTTATATTTACAATAGTTTTCTTCGTCCATTGTTTCACTTGCTAAACCGTATGCAGAGTGAATTAAAATGTTATCGGTGTTTCTGTTTGAATACCTGTTGCTTGTGCCGGCAATTATTACAAACGGAAATTCAAGACCTTTAGATTTATGAATTGTCATCAAGCTGACTGAATTTTTAATGTTTTGTACAACTGAACTTTTAACAGAATTGTCTTTGATTATTTTGTCCAAATATCTGACAAATGCAGTCAATCCTCTATTATCAGAATTATCATAGTTTTTTGCAAGTTCTATAAATTTCATTATATTCAGCTTGCAATCATCAAATATACCGCTTGATGAAATTACCGAAACAAAGGAAATATCATTTACAAGTTTAAGAACAAACTGGCTGCAACTCATGGCAACGGACACATTTCTGTATTTTTCGATAAAAGATAAAAAATCATTAACTTTTTGATTTTCTTTTCTCTGTTCATTTAAAACTAAAAAAAGTTTTCTGTTTTTCGATGAAATTTTTAATTCGGCAATTTCCTCTGCAGTAAAACCGAATAAACTTGACATAAGCGTACTTAAAAGTGCTATATCATTCATAGGGTTATTTATCGCTTTAAGAAGTGAAACCAAAATAATTATTTCTTTATTCTCAAAAAGCGAGTTTGCATTTTCACAGTTTACGCTTATTCCGTTGTTCTCCATCACTTCGGCATAAGTTTGAATATTCTTTTTACCCTTTCTGAAAAGCACGGCGAAGTCTTTTAATTCAACAGGTCTTTGTATTTCGTTTCCGTTTTCGTCAAAATCTCTGACCAACAATTTTTCTTTTATTTTGCTTTTTATAAAATCAGAAATTGCCTGTGCCTCTACTTCGGCATCGCTTCCTACATCGGAATTACTTTTTACCATTCTTATGTAGATATTGTCAAAATCATTTTCAGGATATTTTGCACCTGCGTTTAAGTACTCATTTTCATCATAATCGAGTCCGCCGACTTCCTGTGAAAATATTTTTGAGAAAACAAAATTGCAATACTTACAAATATTTTGGTGAGACCTAAAGTTTTTATTAAGGTATATCTTTACCGAACTGTTTTGCATATCTTTATCATATGGAAGATAGGAGTTTTTTCTCTCAATAAAAATTTCGGGCATAGCCAATCTGAACTTATATATACTTTGCTTGACATCTCCGACAGTAAACAGATTTCGGTTATTTGAAATACTTGAAAAAAGCAAATCCTGTGCCTTGTTGGTGTCCTGATATTCATCCACCATTATTTCGTCGTATTTTTCTGAAAGTTCTTTTGCAATTTCAGTTTGCTCAAACATACCATTGTTATTTTTCACAACAAGAGAAAGTGCAAACTGTTCAATGTCGCTGAAAGTATAAGAGTTTTTGTCTTTTTTTAATTCAAGCAGTTTTTTATCATAGTCTTTAACGATTTTGAACAATTCTTTAAAACAAGGATAAAGATATTCCATATCTTTTTTATGGTCTTCATCTGTAATTTCAAAATATTTTAAAACTATTTTATCAAACACTTCTTTTTTGGCAAATTCACATATTTGCTTAACTTTTTCCTTGTTGGGCGAAATATATCCTCTTTTACTCGGAAATCTTTTGAATGAATAGTTCATCAAAGAAAGTGATATATTTTCGAGATTTTGTAAATTTTCAGAAATCAACTCAAATAAATTTATATAAGAAGAAATATAATCTTCTATTTTGTCATATAATTCATCGCAAATGTCTAAATTTAATTTAACTTCGTTTAATTTTTTTAAAACATAGTCGACATTACTTTGAATATTATAAAAAATAAGTTCATACCAAACAGAATCTTTAAATTCAATATCAGGATTATAAAACTCACACACCTTTTCAAGCCATCCCAACGGGTCAGGCTGAGCTTTGATATTAGTATATATTGTTTTGATAACCTGATTGAAATTTGTTGAATTTTTTGAAGATGAAAACAATTCAACAAGTCTGTGAAATGCAGACGAACCCTCATCATAATATTTTTCAAGTACACAAGACAGTGCTTCTTCGTTTAATATACTTTCATCCGAGCCGTCAAGCAGTTTGAAATCCCTTTCTATTTCAAGTGATTCAAAGTTTTCTTTAACTAATTTAGAACAAAACGAATCAATAGTGCATATTTGAGCGTTCGGCATCAATGAAATTTGTTCTGCAATATAGTCATTATTCGGCTGTTCATTTAACAAGTTACTTAAAGAAGATGCAATTCTGCTTTTCATTTCAGCAGCTGCGGCATTTGTAAATGTTACAATTAACATATTATCAATGCTTGTACCTTCAATTATTTTTTTTGTTACTCTTTCTACCAATATAGCCGTTTTTCCCGAACCTGCTCCGGCAGAAACAAGTATATTGGAATTTCGGGCATTTATAGCATCCTGTTGTTCGGAAGTCCAATCACGCATTTTTATTGTCCTCCTTTAATAATTCTAAAGCGTCGTCGAATTTAATCTTTGATTCAAAAGGAATTCTCGGTTCTATCACTTTTCTGTTACTGCAAACAGGCAAATAATCACAAAAATCACAAGCAGTATGCGATAAATCATATTTACCGACAGGATTTTGAGAAATTTTACCTTTGCAAAGTGAATTGCCCATATCGACAATTAAAGAATTTATTTTCTTTTCAAGTCGTCCTATTTCTTCTAAACTTGCAATATTTCCTGACAAAACACCTTTTTTATCTTTTACAGGAATGAACTTATCGCCCAAATCTGACTCCATAGCACGCAAAACTGACTCGTCATCAATAAGCATACCTTTCATTTTATACTTACCTTGCCGTGTTTTTTCTAAATCTTTTTCATTGTGCCTTTCACTTGAAACAACGCTGACACCCGACGGCAAATACAGTACGCCTGCGGGCAAAGAATTTTCAATATAGTTTTTATCATTGCAGGCAGCAAATAAATATATGAACATCTGCAAATTAAGACCTGAAATAATATCGCTCAGTTCAAAGTCTTTAGAGCCTGTTTTATAATCGATAACTCGAATATAGTTAACTCCGTCTTTTTCAAAAACATCTACCCTGTCAATGCTTCCACGCAAAATGATTGAACCGAATTCCGTTTTAAAAACAGGTGCTTCAACATCTGCATTTTCATTTACTTCAACCTCAAAACCCATCGGTATGAATTCAGATTGAGAAAATTCAACTCTTAATTGTTTAAACAAAGTCATCAAAAGCCACTTTAAACGAGAAATATCGTAAAGCAATTTGCTTGACAAATTTTCATCAATTCCCATTTCTTCTTTTATGTACTTTTTAAGATATTTGTCTGTAAAGTTCATGAGTTCACTTAAATTTGAATTTACAAATCCGTTTTTACCGAATTGTTTAAGGATATTTTCCATAATATAGTGAACTATTAATCCTGTTTGCATAGCATTATACTCGGCAGGTATAAGAGGATAGGCGCCTATTCCGAACTTGCAAAAATATTTAAAAGGACAATTATAATAGTCTTCTATTCTTGATGCAGAAAGACGCATAGTTTCGCCAAAAAGTTTTGTTGCAATATTTGAGTTTTGAATTTTAATGTCATCATTGTTATTTTGAAGAACTACACTGTGATATTTATCTGAAAACTCGGTTTCATTTGAAAAATATTGTTTTAATGTTTCTTCCACAACAGTGTTTTCATTCCATTTTGAACACATATATTCAAAAGCCGAAGATTTTGTTTCAATATATTCAAATTCGTTTACCGAGGATTGCTTTAAAACTTTAATTGACGGAAAAATATTTTTGATTTTATTTATATAATCACACGGTTCTTTTTTCTCATCATCAGAAAATGAATGGTATGATAAGAAAACTTTTTCTTTTGCCGAAGAAACGGCAGTATAAAGGTACATTCTTTCATAAGCAGAAAGATATTCATTTATACCTGTTATTTCAACACCATAGTTTAAAAAAGATTTTGAAAGAAATTTTCTTTCTGACGCCGTTATGATACTTTCAATTTCGGTATTTTTAGGAAAATCTCCTTCATTCATTCCGATGCTGAATACAACCTTTGGGTTATTTAATCTTATTCTGTTTATTTCTCCGAATTGAATATTATCTACACCTTCGGGAAGAGTACCGAGTTCGCAATTTTGAATCATCAAAGAAAAATATTCTGAAAACTCTTTGACAGAAACTTTTTCATCTCCTAAAACAGTATATATTTCAGAAAGAATTTGCATTACCAAATTCCATACGGCTTCTTGCTCTTTTGCCAAAGCACTCATATTGTTGTTTTCAAAGAATATTGCTTTTTTCTTTAAAACATCTTTAATTCTTAAATCAATTATTAGTTGATAAAGATTTTTACATATTTTTTCAGCCGAACAATTTTTAGAGTCATTTTTGAATTTAAGTACAGGTAAAATAACTTTTTTTCTGATTTCGTTCAGTTTTTCCAAACGCTTCTTATCATAGTCTGTCATTTTATCTTTAAATCCGTCGGGATGATTTATAAAATCATCGTACCACTTTTTTCCGTTTATATTCCATATTACAGCGTAGTTTTCAAACTCGGAAACTTCACTTTGAGTTAAATCGAAAACACCTGATTTAATGAAAGAAATAACATCGTCAAGTCTGAAAGAATAATTTATGATTCTAAATAAATAGTCTATAAATACCGCTAAAGGCTGCACAAAAATACTGTGTCTTTCATCGAAATAGTATGGTATGTCATACTTTTCAAAAGAACTTATAACAGCAGAACTGTATTTTTCTGCATCTCTTGTAACAACGGCTATTTCTTTAGCACAAAGGTTTGTTGTACGCAACAGTTTATGTATTTCTCTTGCAACAAAATCACATTCGTCATATACTGTTGAAGCCTCAAATACAGTTATATTTTCAATTTTTTTATTTTCAAAAACAGACGGTTTCTTTTTTGATATGTTTTTTTCTAAAAAACATATTTCGTCATTAGTATAATATTTATTTTCTGTAAGCGTAATTTCGTTGCATTTACAGTTGTTTTTTTCTGCAAAGTTTTTTACTTTACACAGTGCGTCATCAACTAAAAAGAAAAAATTACCGTCATTTTCCGAATTTTTATCGCAAAGAAAAGTAACGGTTGTATTTTTAGACTGTTTTATAATCAATTCTACTATTTTAAACTCAAAAGCACCAAAAGTAAAAAATCCATCTATATAAACGGTTTTGTCCTTAAAAAAGTTTAAATTTACAAGTTTTTCATAAAGGCGTGAAAGTTCAAGCGCAGTATCAAAATATTTGTTTTCAATTAAACTGTTATATTCTTTCATTATTGCAGAAATATCATACAGTTTGGATTTCAACGATTTCTTTTCGATTTCGTCTGCAACGCTTTCCACTATTTGAGGAGTTGCCTCGCAACCTGTCATTTCATCGCATATATCAATCACAGAATTAATGAACGACAAGTGCTTTACACTGTTTTTATAAATAGTCAACTTATCTTCACAGTTATTTACTGCTTTTTTCATCAATACTGCTTTAGCACCGTTTGAAAGTGTAGGCAAATCATTATTACCGCAAATACGCTCTATTTCATAAGCAAGTCTTGTAAAACTGAGACACGAAACTTTGCCTATATTTTCTTCACCCAATAATTCAAGCAGTTTATATTCACTGACAAATGAATTTTGTTCCGGCACAATGAAAATTACATCTTCATTATTTAAAACATCTTCTTTAATTTTTGAATATATAAATTCAGTTTTATTAGTGCCGTTTCTGCCGAGAATAACATTTAACATTTATATCAATCCTTCACTGATAATATTTTCATACGCTTCTATCATAATTTTATACATAGGTTTTGCAGTTTTTATAAATTCTTTTAATTCATCTATTAAATCAGAAGTATTAATTTTCGTCAAATCCGTGTCGCTGTGAATAAATTGAATATATTTTGAATTGAAATAATTTTTAACATAATTCGGTACGGTTTCATCTCTGTCTTTCTTATACATTTCCGAATTAAAAGAAAATCCATTTTCAAGAAGTAAATCTGCCGATTGTTTAAATTTTTTCGGGTGTTTTTTTATAAGTTTTCGCAATTCATCCATTTGTATAGGTTTTTGACACCACATTCCTATTCCGTAATTGTAACAAAAAGGTGTAAATTCAAACCACATACACGGTGCATTTGGGTACTCAAATTTATTTCGTCTGAACATTACCCAAAGATTTTCTCTATACAGCAATTTAGACTTTGTATGCCTTGTGTCCCGTCTTACTCTTGACACGGTATATATCGGATGAGTATATATTTTATCATCCAATTCACACAGTGTTTCCGATAAATCGAGCATTATTTGACGCATTGGAACAATTGCTCCCTGCTTGATTTCCTCTTTGTGTAATTCATAAAAATCTTTTGAATTATTAAACCTGTTTTCACTCAATAAATTTATAGCCGATGAAGATATACCCTGAAAATTATACATTATTTTAGCAATCCTTTATCCAACATTTTTTGTGCGGCAAGCAAAGCACAAATTTTAGCACTGTGAAAATTCAGCCCGCCCTGAATCCAAGCATAAAACGGTTCTCTTATAGGAGCGTCTGCCGAGAGTTCTATTGAGGAACCAAGCGTAAAAGCACCTGCCGCCATTACAACTTTACTGTCATAACCAGGCATTTCCCAAGGTTCAGGAGCAACAAAGGAATCAATATAACTTCCGCTTTGAATTCCCTGACAAAATGCGACTAAACTTTCTTCATTTTTAAGCCCCAAGCACTGAACAATATCGTGTCTTGTTTCGTTATATTTAGGTGTAACATCATACCCAAGTATTTCAAATAAAGCAGAAATAAAAGTTGCAGATTTTACAGCTTCACCGACAACATGCGGTGCAAAAAACAATCCCATATAAAGTTCTCTGTTAAGTCCGAGTGTAGCACCGACTTCTGTGCCGAGTCCTGGTGTTGTCAATCTATATGCACATTTATCGACAAGGTCTTTTCTTCCTGCTATGTATCCACCTGTTGATGCAATTCCGCCGCCTGCATTTTTTATAAGCGAACCTGCTATCAAATCTGCTCCGACATCAGTTGGTTCAATTTTTTCTACAAATTCACCGTAGCAATTATCGACCATTACAACAGTATTAGGATTTTTTTTCTTTACAATTTTTATTGCTTTTTCAATTTCGCTTACAGACAAGCTCGGTCTTAGTTCATACCCTCTGGAACGCTGAATGTACGCCATTGTAACAGAACTGTCAATCTTCTTTTCAATTTCATCGTAATCAAGGCGATTGTCCTTTAAAGGAACTTCATCATACGATACGCCAAAGTCTTTTAAAGAACCCATATTTTCTCCGCTTATTCCTATGACGCTATGAATAGTATCATAAGGAGTACCTGAAATACAAAGCATCTTATCTCCCGGTCTTAAAACTCCGAATAAAGCAGTTGCCAAAGTATGTGTGCCACAAGTAAAATTGTGGCGTACCAAAGCACTTTCTGCTCCGAAAATTTGCGCCCAAACTTTATCAAGTGTTTCTCTTCCTCTGTCATCGTATCCATAACCTGTGCTTGAAGTGAAATGGCTTTCACTTACACCGAAATCAATAAATGCTTTTTGAACCTTCAGCTGATTATATTCAGTAACTTTTTCAATTTCTGAAAATTGTTCTTTTGTTAAATTCAGCGCTTTTTCGCAAGCATCTTCGATTTTTTTATCTATATTAAAAAAAGGTATCATTAAAACATTCTCCATTGTCCTATATTTTTAAATCCGAGTTTTTTATAAAAATTTTCGTTTCTGTCTTTATCCCGCATCAAGTAAACTGTTCCGTTAAAATCGCATAGCATTTTTGAAATCAAAACACTTGCATATCCCATTTTTCTGAAAGCATTTTCTGTTTTTACTGATGTTAAAATTGCATTATTCTCAAATATGAAGGAAAATATTGCAGATGAAATAATTTCGTCTTCTATTTTAAGTGCGTATGCTTTTGCACAACCGTGTCTTATTCTGTGACTCAAATCTACATACCACGCAGAAAAATCTTGTTTTTCATAATTAATAAAATCAAACAAATCCATCAATTTAGGGTACATATCTATTTGACAAAATTCATTTTCAAATTCGATTTTTGAAGAACTTTTCATTATTTCTCCATATTCAAAATTCAAGTCAAAATCAAAAGTTTCATCTGTCAATACTGAAGTAAACGGTCTCATTTTTATAAATTCTTTGATTTCTTCTTTAACGGCAAAACTTTGGGTGCTTACCGTAACATCTGTTTCAAGATACGATATTACGGCAGTTACTTCATCGTTTAAGACTTGGCAGTAGAAAGAAACAAAATCATAAGAAAATCCGTACGCTTTTGCCAACGCCAGAACTCTTACTGAAAATATATCTGTTTTTTCATATTTATTTAAGCATTCAAAATTGCTTGCTTTAATTATCATAAAACCTCATTAATTACAGCGTCAATAAGTTTTCTCATATCGTTAATATCTTTACTGCTGACCATTGACGCTGAACCGTGTATATATCGTGTTGCCAAAGAAATGCCGAGCATTTTTGCACCGGAAGCAGAGTTTTGTATTGCACCTGCGTCATTTCCACCTGCAACAGTGGTTTTTGTCTGAACAGGTATATTTCTTTTCTTTGCTGTTTCCATAGTTTTTTTGTATAATTCTCTGTTATATACAGTTCTTAAATCCATAAATGATACAACAGGACCTTTTCCGAGACAACAGACCTTTTCACTGCCGTTAATACCGCATAAATCAGCAGCAGTTGTTGCTTCAAGCACAATTGCGATATCAGGGTCAATTTGATATGCTGCACACTTTGAGCCTCTCAAACCGACCTCTTCCTGAACACAAAATGCAAAATACATATCATACGGTAAATCTGACTTAATAAGTTCAATTAAAAACATACAGCCTGCTCTATCATCAATAGCTTTTGAAATGATATTTCCGTTATCAAGTTCTTGATAATTTGCAGAAAAATAGGCATAGTCTCCTAACTGAACATAATATTCAGCATCCTGTCGGTTTTTTGCTCCGATGTCTATAAACAATTTATCATAACTGAGTGCGACGCCTTTTTCATCAGCAGAAAGTTGATGAACCGCTTTTGTTCCTATAACGCCTTTTATACTGCTGTTCATACAAACTACTCTGTTTAAAACAGCACTTGCATCTATTCCTCCTACGGAAGAAAACTTTAAATACCCGTCATCTGTAATATCTGTAATTATAAAAGAAACTTCGTCTGTATGAGCACTGAACATAATTTTTTTATCAGGAGTTTTCCTGCCTTTTTTAAATGCAATAATATTTCCCAAATTGTCAACTTTGTACTCACAATGATTTTCTATTTTCTTTATAATATATTCTCTGACTGATTTTTCATCACCCGAGCCGCCGTATAAATTGCATAATTCTTTAAGCATTTTTTACACCTGCCTTTGTTTTAGCATACTCTACCATCAGATTTTTTACGGAGATTATATCGTTTATATCCACTACTTCAACAGGTGTATGCATATATTTTTCAGGAACTGACAAAAGTGAGCATTTAAAACCTGCTCCGCTTATTGTAAAAGCGTCTGCATCTGTACTTGTTCTTCCATTCATTACTTCAATTTGATACTGTATATCTTTAGATTTTGCAACGCTTAAAAGTTCGTTGAACAAAGTGCTGTCCAAAATCGGAGATTTTCCTATCATTACACCTTTTCCTATTTCTCCGCATTCTGTTTTATCACAACCGGGAGTATATGCAAAACTTACATCTACACAAATAACTTCATCTACATCTTTACCAAACAATGCAGAATATGAGCCTCTGTTACCCAACTCTTCCTGTGAAGCTAAAAGCACGGTTGTTTTTATTGGTAAATTCAATTTTTTAATTTCTTCAGCGGCAAGAATAACAGCTGCAACTCCGCTTCTGTCATCAAGGCAGCTTGCACTGATTTGGTCGGACAAAAGTTCTGTAAAATTGCGTTTAAAAATAACTCTGTCGCCTAAATCTACAAGTTCTTTTAATTCATCAAATGAATATCCTGTATCAACAGCAACATCATTGACGCTTGTTTTATTTGCATTGTCATCCTTTGACAAATGAGGCGGAAGTGTAGAAATGACGCCGTTTAATTCTTTTTTACCCAAAACAGTAACTTCATAGCCTAAAAGCATTCTTTCATCAATGCCGCCGCAAGACGCAACTTTTATAAAACCATCTGTTGTAATATCTTTTACAATTAATCCTATTTCGTCCATATGCGCTTCAAGGACAATATGGTATCCTTCTCCGAAAGTGCAGGAGATATTATTCATTTTGTCAATTTCTATATCGCCTACATCTGAAAGCAAGTCTGAAATTAATTCTTTTGCATTGTCTTCACAACCCGACGGAGCAATACAGGAAGTAAGTTTTTTTAATAAATCTTTAATATCAGTCATTTTTACACCTTAATCAAGTTCGTTTACAATATTTTTAAAATGTTTGCCTCTGTATTCAAAGTTTTTATACAAATCAAAAGATGCACAGGCAGGCGAAAGCGAAACTATGTCGCCATTTTGTGAATTTTCGTCTGCAATTTTAACTGCTTCTTCCATTGAATTTGCAAAGAGAATTTTCGGCATACCCTCTTTATAATTTTCATCGTTTACTACATCTTTGTAAATTTTTGGTGCAGTAACATCTCCCATAAGAATTAAAAGTTTTACTTTATCTAAAATATACGGCACCATAGGTTTAAATGAGATGCCTTTATCGGAACCACCGCATATTATAATTATTTTTCTGTCAAATGATTTTAAACCCGATATTACTCTTGTAGGAGAAGTTGCTATTGAGTCATTGTACCATTTAACACCGTTTCTTTCACGGACAAATTCTATTCTGTGTTCAACGCCGCCGAATTCACGGGCAACACTGACCATATTTTTTACAGTAACAAGTCCCCAAACAGCAGTAATTGCAGTAAGATAATTTTCAATGTTATGGTCGCCTACAAGTCGTATATCATCTCTTGACATAACTTTCGTTTTATTTCCGTCATAATCTTTAAATACTAAATCATTTCCGTCTAAATAAGCACCGTACGGAACTTCATCATTAAAAGAAAACTGGTATAAAGTACCGTTAACATCTTCTGTCATTTTTTTTGTGTATTCGTTATTGTAATTTAAAACTGCTCTTGAAAAAGCATTTTGATGAAGTAAAATATTTCTTTTTGAATCTACATACTCCTGCATATCTTTATGGTGGTCAAGATGATTTGGTGCAAGATTTGTGACTACTGCAATATCGGGCGATGAATGAATAGATATAAGCTGAAAAGAAGAAAGTTCAACAACTGCAATGTCATCCTTATCAATATTTGATATTTCGGGAAGCAAAGCCTTACCGATATTTCCGCCGAGATGAACTTTATATCCTTGCTTTTTTAAAAACTCTGAAATAATAGTTGTTGTAGTTGTCTTTCCGTCGCTTCCCGTAACGGCTATTGTTTTACAAGGACAAAGACTCATAAAAACTTCCATTTCCGATGTGACAACTTTACCCTGTTTTTTTGCATTTACCAAAAAGTCAGCGTTTGGCATTATTCCCGGTGTTCTGAAAACAACATCAACATCGTTTAAAATGTCGAGATAATTTTCGCCGAGAGAAAAGTTTACACCGTGTTTTTCAAGGTCTTCGCAAATTTCTTTTCCTATATATTCTTTATCTTTTCTGTCGCACGCATATACTGTTGCACCGTTATCGGCAAAAAACTTTGCAGTAGGAGCATTTGTAACGCCTACACCTATAAACGCAACTTTTTTGCCTTTAATATCATCAAAAAATCTTTCACATCTAATATCCATAATACACCTCTTAATGTACAATAAATTGTCCATCCAAATACTTTTTCAAATCAAAACTTTTCATTTTTTCTGCAAGTTCATCTTGAAAAGCAAGTCGTTCTTTTGCTTTATATTTATCTTTTATAGGCAAATCACAATTCATAATATAGTTTGCGATATTTGCTTGATTTTTAGTTTCTCTGTTTCCGAGAAAATAACATCTTTTGGTAGAAAGTTCAACTATTGCGTTGTTTATTTTTATCTGTTGTTTCCTGCCGTATGCAGTTGTCATTTTTGAAAGTGCGATTGCGCTTTCGTCCGCTTTATCGGTTATAAAAAATACTACTATATTTCCCTTTTGTTTTAAATTCATTGTTGTCAAATCATTTAATACACAATCGGAATATGCAATGATATCATTTCTGTCTAAATCTGAAATTTCGGCGCAATAGATATAATCTTTCCCCTTGTTTGCTTTAAAAGAAAATTCAAAATCACTTGATTTTACATTTTTTTTCAGAGAAAAACTATGGTCAATCAAATCTTCTGCAACTGCTTTTATATACATATCGCTCTCATTTTCTTCACGGGAAGTAAAATAGTATGATACATCATTTATTTCATCTTCTATACTTTGAAGAAAGAAATCTGATTTTGAATATTTAGAATAATACAAAAACAGTAAAACCATAGAAACTATTACAATAACATTGCTGAAAAAATAAAAGAAACTATTAATGGTTTTACCTGCTAACTCAACTATAAAAGGTTCTGCGCCGATATAAATAAATATAAAAACTGCGGCAAAAATCAACATGGCAGTCATAGCTTTTTTTAACCTTTTTTGTTTTAATCTAAATTCATTCATAAGTTTGCCATTTCCTTAAATTCGTTTTCATTTATAACTTTAACGCCTAAAGCGTTTGCTTTATCAAGTTTGCTGCCGGCTTCTTCCCCTGCTAAAACAAAATCTGTTTTTTTAGATACGGAAGATGAACATTTACCACCGAATGATTCAATGATTTTTTGTGCTTCTGAACGCTTAAAAGTAGTCAAGGTACCCGTAAGCACAAAAGTTTTTCCTGCAAATCTGTCATCCTTTATTTCTGATTTTGAAACAGTATTTACGCCGTGTTGTTTGAATCGTAAAATTAAATCTTTAGTTTTTTCTGTTTTAAAAAAGTCATAAACACTTATTGCCATAACTTCCCCAAAACCGTCAATTTCACAAATTTCTTCGACAGACGCATTGATTACAGCGTCTATATTTTTAAAATGCTCTGCAAGCAATTTTGCTGCTTTTGAACCGATATGTCTTATACCCAAAGCAAACAACAATTTGGATAAATCGTTTTCTTTTGATTTGTTTATCGACTCTATGATGTTCTTTGCACTCTTCTCCTGAAAACCGTCAAGTTTTAATATATCTTCAGATTTCAAATCATAAATATCTGCCGAAGAAGAAATCATATTGTTTTTACTGAATTGTTCAAGAATAGCCGGACCGAGTCCTTCTATATCCATAGCGTCCCTGCTACAAAAATGAATTAAATTTCTCAAAAGTTGTGCAGGACAATCGGGATTTATGCACCTAATTGCAGCTTCGTCGTCTTCTCTTATAACATCACTTGAACAAGACGGACATTTTGTCGGAAATTTATAAATATTATCAGACAAATGTTCATTAACACATAAAACTTCGGGTATTATATCCCCTGCTTTTCTAACTGTAACAATATCGCCTATTGCTATTCCTTTTTCTGTAATAAAATCAATATTGTGCAAAGTTGCTCTTGAAACAGTGGTACCCGCAAGATGAACGGGTTCTAACACGGCTGTCGGAGTCAAAACTCCTGTTCGTCCGACTGCTATTTCAATATCTAAAATTTTAGTTTGTTTTTCTTCAGGCGGATATTTAAAAGCAACTGCCCATTTAGGAAACTTTGCCGTACTGCCGAGTTTTGTTCGACTTTCAAAGTCATTCACTTTAATTACTGCTCCGTCAATATCATACTCAAGGCTTCCTCTTGATTCGCCTATATTTTTTATTTCCTCTATTGCGTATTCAATATTATCAACAAGTTTATAAGTCGGTATTGTGTTAAATCCGAGAGTTTTCAAATAATCAAGAGATTGTTTGTGCGAATTCAATTCTTTACCTTCAATTTGCTGAATATTAAAAACAAAGATGTCAAGACCTCTCGTTTTTGTAACTTCACTGTCTTTTTGTCTTAATGAGCCTGCCGCAGCATTTCTTGGATTTTTAAATGGCTTTTCTTCATTTAAAATCTGCCTGTCAACAACTTTTTCAAAGCTCTTTTTAGGCATATATACTTCCCCTCTGACCTCGAGATACTCTATAGGCTCATTTAGTTTTAAAGGGATATTTCTAATAACTTTAAGATTTGCCGTAACATCTTCACCGACATTTCCGTCGCCTCGAGTTGAGCCTCTGAAAAACACACCGTTTCTGTACTCTAAACTTACGGACAGACCGTCAATCTTCGGTTCTACAACATATTGACAGTTTACAACTGTTTCATTGACACGCTTTGAAAAATCTCTGAGTTCGTTGTGAGAAAAAGCATCTTGCAGACTTTCCATTCTTACGGTATGAACTACGCTTTCAAAAGTGTTGTCAGCTTTTCCTCCTACACGCTGCGTCGGAGAATCGGGAGTTTTATATTCAGGATAATTTTCTTCAAGTGATTGAAGTTCACGCATCATCATATCGTATTCATAGTCTTCAATTTCCGGTGCGTCTTCATTATAGTATCTGTTGCTGTGATACTCGATTTGTTTTCGTAACTGTTCAATTTTATTTTTAACATCGTTCATTTCAATCACCAAACTAATATAATTCTTTAGCTAAATTATTATACCACATATCTGTATTTATTCAATAAATAAATGCAATTAATAACAAAAGAGGCACAAAAAATGTGCCTCTTAAACTAAAAATTAAAGATAAAATTTACGAAATACTTTTTTACCTTTTTTCACTATTATTTCTTCATTGAAATCTTCTTTTGAAAAATCTTTAAAAGTATCTGTTACTTTTTCATCTAAAACAGATATTCCACCCTGTTGTATAAGGCGTCTGCCCTCACCCTTAGATTTAATCATACCTGCTTTAATCATCATATCGAGAAGAGAAATTCTGCAGTCTGTAAAATCTTCATCTTCAAGTTTTGTTGAAGGCATATCTGCACTGTTGCTTCCGCCGCTGAAAAGTGCTTTTGCCGCAGTTTCGGCTTTTTGTGCTTCTTCTTCGCCGTGTACAAGTTTTGTAAGTTCAAAAGCAAGAACTTCTTTTGCTTTGTTGAGTTCACTGCCCTCAAGTTTTTCATACTCTGCAATTTCTTCAAGCGGAACAAATGTGAGCATCTTCATACATTTGATAACATCGCTGTCATCAACATTTCGCCAATATTGATAAAAATCATACGGAGAAGTTTTTTCAGGGTCAAGCCATACTGCACCCTTTTGAGTTTTACCCATCTTTTTGCCTTCGGAATTGAGCAAAAGATTGATTGTCATTGCATTTACTGTTTTTCCGAGTTTACGACGGATAAGTTCTTTACCACCGAGCATATTTGACCATTGGTCATCGCCGCCAAACTGAAGATTGCAGCCGTATTTTTGGTACAAAGCGTAGAAGTCGTAACTTTGCATAATCATATAGTTAAATTCAAAGAAGCTAAGACCTTTTTCCATTCTCTGTTTATAGCACTCTGCGGTAAGCATTCTGTTTACAGAGAAACAAGCACCGACTTCACGCAAAAGTTCGATATAGTTTAAATCTAAAAGCCAATCCGCATTGTTTACCATCAATGCTTTGCCATCTGAAAAATCAATAAATTTGCTCATTTGCTTTTTAAAGCATTCGCAGTTATGATTGATAATTTCCGGAGTAAGCATTTGACGCATATCCGAACGACCGGAAGGGTCTCCGACCATACCTGTGCCGCCGCCTACAAGTGCAATAGGCTTATTGCCTGCCATTTGCAATCTTTTCATAAGACAGAGTGCCATAAAGTGACCTACATGAAGACTGTCGGCAGTCGGGTCAAAACCAATATAAAATGTAGCATTACCGCTATTTATAAGTTTTTTTACTTCTTCTTCGTCTGTTACCTGAGCAATTAAACCACGCTCTTGTAATTCTTCATATACACCCATTTTTATCCTCCTGTGAAACAAGCAATTCCTCTGCACTTTTAAGGAGCGACTCGGTAATTTCTTTGCCGCCCATTATTCGTGCAAGTTCGTATTTTCTTTCTTCAAAATTTAAAGGAACTACTTTAGTATATGTTTTATCATTTTCAACATCTTTGGAAATCAAAAGATGTCTGTCGGCAAACGACGCAATCTGTGCTGAATGTGTTACACAGATTACCTGCGTATTGTTTGAAACTTCTTTGAGTTTTAAGCCTATTTTTCTGCTTGCTCCGCCTGATACGCCCGTGTCAATTTCGTCAAAAATAAGCGTACCTATATCGTCATTTTTTGCAATAATATTTTTAAACGCAAGCATTATACGAGAAAGTTCGCCGCCGCTTGCTATTTTAGAAAGTGGCTTTAACGGCAATCCGGGATTAGTTGACAATAAAAACTCAATATTGTCAAAACCTGTAGAACTTAATTTTCCTTGAGAAAAATTTACAGAAAACTGAACATTCGGCATATTTAAAAATTCAAGTTGTTCTTTAACATCTTTTTCAAACACTTCAGCCGTTTGTTTTCTGTGTTCAGATAATTTTTTTGCTTTATCTACAACATTCTCGTATAGTTCGTCATATCGTTTGCTCAAACTTTCTATTTCATTATCGCTGAAAATAATTAAATCCCGTTGTTTTTTCGCATCGTCTAAAAACTCAAGAATTTCTTTTTCCGACTCTCCGTATTTTAAACACAAATTGTACAATAAGTCAAGTCTTTCTTCAATATCGTTCAAATTGAGTTCGTTAAACGACAAATCTGACAATTTGTTTTCATTAAAATCATTTAAACTTTCAATTTTTTCAGCAACTTCATCGAGCAATTTATAGACATTTTCAAGTTGTGAATCTATCTCACAAAGTGGTACTAATTTACTTTTTAAAGACTGTAAAACAGAAATTGCTCCTGCCTCATCATCTGCACCATTGCAAAAACTTGATATGGATGAGAGAACCGATTTTATTTTTTCAAGATTTAAAATCTTGTTCTTTTTTTCAATAAGTTCGTCTTTTTCTCCGAGTTTGACATTTGCTTTTTCAATTTCATCAATCTGAAAATTTAATATTTCAAGTTTACTTTCTTTATCGTCGTCATCTTTAGTAAGAGCCTTCAGTTTTCTTCTTACAGTCATAAATTCCTTAAAACTCTCTGCATAAGAAGATAAATATTTATTGTCAGTCGAAAGTTTATCTATAAAAGTATAATGAAGATTTGGGTCGAGCAGTTGTTGAGAGTCATGTTGTCCGTGTATGTTGACAAGTTTTCTTCCTATTTCTTTTAACATAGAAGCGGTAATATTCATTGAATTTACTTTACATACTGTTTTACCGCTTAAAGATAATTGTCTTGAAATATACAAATCCCTGTCGCACTCAATACCATAGTCAGACAAAATCTTTATAACACTGTCGCTGACATTTTCAAAATATGCGTTGACAATGGCTTTTTCTTCACCGTTTCTTATTAAATCACGGGAAGTTCTTTCGCCTAAAACAGCGTTCAAACTGTCAATTACTATTGATTTACCTGCACCGGTTTCACCTGTCAAAACATTAAATCCGTTTTCAAACTCAATAACTGCTTTTTCGATTACTGCAATATTTTCGATTGATAATGTTTTAAGCATTAACTATCTTCTCCAAACTATGAGCAAACAAGACTGCCTGCTCTTCATTTTTGCACAAAACAAAAATAGTGTCATCGCCTGCAATAGTGCCTACTACGCCGGACCATTCCATTGCATCAATAGCGGCGCAAGTTGCATTTGCCATACCTGAATAGCATCTGACAACAACAGTATTCATAGCTGACTCGATACTTTGAATAGACTCTATAAAAATGCTGTTTGTTCTTTTTTCTTCTTCGGAAATCTCGCTTTTATTTCTTGAATATATATATCTTCCTTCATCAGATAAAACTTTTACAAGACGCAACTCTTTAATATCTCGAGAAATTGTTGCCTGCGTGATTTCAAAACCGCTTTCCTTTAAATATTGCTGAAGTTCCTCTTGAGTTTCAACATTATACAATGATATAATTTCAAGAATTTTAGATTGTCTTCTCTTTTTCATTAAAAAATCCTCTCAATAACTTTTTTATTAAGCGTGTCATAAAAATCGTCGGGCTTAATTCTGATTAGTTTCGCAGAATGCTCGGCTTTTGAGATTTTAATTACGGCTCCGCTTGGTATTTGAATTGATTTATTTCCGTCAACACTTAAATAAGAATTATTATTCATATCACTGTCAACATTTGCAAAAAGTTCAGTTGAAGAATTGACAACATACGACCTGTTTACAAGTGAATGAGGGCAAATCGGTGTAATTACAAAACAAGAATTATCAGGACTTACAACAGGTCCTCCTGCCGCCATCGAATACGCAGTAGAACCGGTCGGTGTTGAAAAAATGAGTCCGTCTGCACGAATCTTCAAAACATTGCTGTTTTGTGTTGCCACACTGATGTCAATAAGACGGGCAAGTTCGCCTCTTGTTATGACAGCATCATTGACAGAATAGTTTTCCGACAAAATTTTTCCGTCTTTAATAACCTGTGTTTTAATCATCATTCTTCTGTCAACTATGTATTCGCCGTTTATCAGCTTTTCTAACAAATTTGTTTCATGGCTCTCGGCTGCCGTTAAAAAGCCTAATCTTCCCGTATTAATTCCAAAAGTAAATTTACCCCTGAGAGACGCTTTTTTTACAATTGAAAGCATAGTACCGTCGCCGCCGATTGCAACAACAAAATCAGAATTATCAATAATATCATATTCTGAACCATAACAAATATTTAAGTCTTTAAAATCACTTTTATATTGCTCAGAACAATAAACAACGCAATTTAATTCTATTAGTTTTTTTATAACGCCAATTGCGGTCGAAACAGATTTTTCATTATATCTATTCGGAAATACAGAAACAATCATTACAATTCCTCATGTGATAAATTTACAAGTTTTTCAGGATTTACACTTTCATCAACCATTGCTTCGGTTGATTTTTTTATATACAAAAGATACTCTATATTTCCTTCAGGGCCTTTTATTGGCGAGAATTCAAGTCCGAGTACGGAAAAACCGTTTTCACAAGCAAATCCTATAACTTTTTCTATAACTTCAATATGTGTTGATGATTCTCTTACTACACCCTTTTTGCCGACTTTTTCTTTACCTGCTTCAAATTGAGGCTTTATAAGACAAACGGCAGTTGCATCGTCAGCAAGCAACTTATTCAAATTTGGTAAAATAAGTTTTAGTGAAATGAAAGAAACATCCACAGATGCAAAATCTATCGGCTCAGTTACTTTTTCCGAGTCAACATATCTAAAATTTGTTCTTTCAAGATTGACTACTCGCTCATCTGTTCGCAATTTCCATGCAAGTTGACCATATCCGACATCTATCGAATAAACTTTTCTTGCACCGTTTTGGAGCATACAATCGGTAAAGCCACCTGTGGAAGCACCGACATCCATACAAATTTTGTCTTTAAGCGTAATAGGAAAAGATTCCATTGCTTTTTCAAGTTTGAGTCCTCCCCTGCTTACATACTTCAAGGTATTTCCCCTAACCTCTAAAACATCGTCTTCTTTAAGCTCAAAGCCTGCTTTATCAACTTTTTGATTATTTACATATACAAGTCCTGCCATAATTATGGCTTTTGCCTTTTCTCTGCTCGGAGCATATCCGCCCTCAAAAACAGCAACATCAAGGCGTGTTTTTTTAACCATTTTGAACCTCTTTAACTATTGAATTTACATCTAAACCGTAATGAGAAATCTGATGGTCAACAGGTGCTTGTTTGACAAACTCGGAACTTATTGCTTTATAAACAAATTCACTGTGAATGCCGTTTTGCAACAATAACGAAGCAAAATGGTCGCCTACACCGCCTTCGCAAATCGCTTCCTCATAAAAATATATTTTTTTAACATCTTTCAATTTATCAAAGCATTTTTCATCAATCGGTTTAATTTTATTTAATTTCAGAACAAAAGTGTTTTTTAAAATATTTGAAGCCTTTGCACAATTTTCAAAAAGTCTGCCGTATGTTACTATACAAACATCTTTTGAACAATCGCCGTAGAACTGAAAATCTGTATCTTCTCTTTTATAATCTGAAGGCAAATCGCACTCATTTCCACGAGGATATCGAATGGCACAGGCGTTTTTTTCTTTATATATAGCTCTGTAAAAATCATGCTCAAGTTCTTCAAAAGTTGACGGACAATATATTGAGAAATTCGGAACACTGTATAAAAATGAAGTGTCAAAAACTCCCTGATGACTTTCGCCGTCTTCTCCTACAAAACCTGCACGGTCAATAGCAAAAATAACTTTTAAATCCTGCATTGCAACATCGTGAATAACTTGGTCAAGCGAGCGTTGTAAAAATGTTGAATAAACTGCAAAAACAGGAACCATTCCATTCTTTGCCAAACCGCCGCAAAAAGTAACGGCGTGTTCTTCAGCTATTCCTACATCAAAAAATCTGTCGGGATATTTTTCAGAAAACTTTTTGAGTCCCGTTCCCTCTGCCATAGCAGCTGTTACGCAACAAATTCTTTGGTCTTTTGACGCAAAGTCAACCATTGCATCTCCGAATTTGGAAGAAAAAGTTTCACCATTTACACACGGTTCGCCTGTTTCTATATTGAATTTGCCGATACCGTGAAACATTGTGGGATTTTCTTCTGCATGACTGTAACCTTTTCCTTTAACTGTATTTACATGAATAAGTACTGAATGTTTACAGCCTTTTGCAACATTTAAAACATCAACCAAATCGTCAATATTGTGACCGTCGATTGGCCCGTAATATCTTAACCCCAAATCTTCAAAGAAAGTATTTTTATAGATATACTTTCTAATATCGGCATTCATTTTGTTAAAGGCTTTAAGCAATTTATTTCCAAATACGGTTGAACCGAAAACTTTTCTTACTGCATTTTTAGAAATATTGTATCCGCTTGAAACACGAACTTTTGTAAGGTTTTTTGCAAGCGAACCGACATTTTCAGAAATGCTCATATTGTTATCATTATAAATAATGATTAAATTTTTAATTCCGTTTGTATTATTTAAACCCTCATAAGCAAGACCGCCCGTCAAAGCACCGTCGCCGATAACCGCAATAACTTTACCTTTATCGCCTCGTATCTGCTTCGCTGCAGCAAGACCTACTGCTGAAGATATGGAAGTAGATGCATGACCGCTTGAAAAGATATCATTTTCATTTTCAACAGGTCTTGTGAAACCGCTTATGCCGTTTTCACACCTAATAGTAGAAAATTTCTCATTTCGTCCTGTGAGTATTTTGTGCGTGTAACATTGATGACCGACATCAAAAACGATTTCATCAGTTGGCGAATTAAATACTTTATGAAGTGCTACGGTCAATTCGACCATTCCCAAATTTGAAGCCAAATGACCGCCTGTTTTAGATACTGTATTAATAAGTTTTTTTCTGATTTCCGAACACAATTCATTGAGTTCTTTTTCGGATAAATTTTTTATATCATCAGGAGAATTTACATTTTTTAGCAAACTCATATAAACCCTCTTTTCTAAAATTGAACAATTTAATTAATAATCTCTTTCAGCTAAATAATTTGCTATATAAGTTAAAATTCCATTACTGTCAATTTTTTCCACTGCACTGACTGCTTTTGCAGTATAACCTACAACATCATTTGAAGAATTTTCAATTCCTTTTAATGAAACATAAGTCGTTTTACTGTTTGATTTGTCACTGCCTGTCGGTTTACCCATTTTATCACTATTTCCGATTATGTCAAGAATGTCATCTTTAATTTGAAAAGCCATACCGATATCGTGGGCATATTCTTTTGCCAAAAGAATGGTCTTTTCATCTGCATTTGCTGCTATACAACCGAGAACGCAGGCAGATTCAAGCAAAGCACCCGTTTTTAACTTATGAACAGATTTAATCTGCTCAATATTCGGACTCTTGCTTTCATACAATAAATCAATAACCTGTCCGCCTATCATACCCAGACCGCCTGCACACTTTGACAATTCGATAACGGCTTTACTGTTTTGTTCGGCACTTAAATTTGATTTACAAATCAATCCGAATGCTTCTGTCAAAAGCAAATCACCGGCGAGCAAAGCTGTGCTTTCACCGAATGCAATATGACACGACGGTTTTCCACGTCTTAAATCGTCATTATCCATACACGGCAAATCATCGTGTATCAGCGAATAAGTGTGTATAAATTCAACTGCACAGGCATAATTTAAAGCATCTTCTTTTTTACAACCGAACGCTTTTGCAAACTCAAGGCACAAAACAGGTCGAATACGCTTTCCGCCGTTTTCAAGACTGTATCTTGCAGCATCAATCACACTGTCTTGTCCGTCCTTTGCTGTAGGTAAAAAATCAAGTAAATGTGAATTTATATATTCAACATCTTCATTTAAAACATCTTTAAAATTCATTTATTCTTCCTCAGAAATATCTGTGATTTTTTGTTTTGCATTTTTTAAGAGTTCATTGCAGTATGAACAAAGTTTCGTTCCTTCTTCAAAAAGTTTCATACTTTCATCAAGCGATTTATCTCCACTTTCAAGTGCCTCAACAATTTCTTCAAGTCTGCTTACGGCGTCTTCATATTTCATCTTTTTCATTTTCAAAAACCTCTGTAACTGTACACTGTGCAGTTCCGTCTGCAAAAGTTACTGTAATATTATCGTTTTTACCGATATTTTTAACTGATTTTAAACAACCGTTTTCATTTGAAGCAATAGTATATCCTCTTGCCAAAACCGACAACGGACTCAAAATATCCAACTGTCTGCAAACGGCTGAAAAATCTTTTTCTCTATTTTCTATATATAAATTATATGATTTTTTTAAATTTTCTTCAAGTTTATTTAATTTTTCAGAAATCGGAAGAAAAACCGATTTAAAATCATTCAATATATCTTTTTGCGATATTGCGTCTATTCTTTGTATTTCGTTGTTTATTTTACTGTTTATATTACTTTCTAAAGAATATTTAAAACTTTTTATCAAGTCAAGTTCAGAATTTTTGTCAGGCACAACAATTTCAGCGGCAGCACTTGGAGTCGGGGCTCTTAAGTCGGCAACGAAATCACAAATCGTCCAATCTGTTTCGTGTCCGACGGCAGATACAACAGGCACACGGCACTTATAAACTGCTTCGGCAACTTCTTCGGAATTAAAGGCTGACAAATCTTCAATACTTCCTCCGCCTCTTCCTAAAATAATGACATCAATATCTTCTCTCTTATCCAGCAACGAAAGCGCATTTACAATTTCACCGACAGAATTTACACCCTGAACAGAAGCAGGAGAAAATACGATTTCAGCAAGAGGAAACCGTCTTGAAGTAACATTAATTATATCGTGAAAAGCAGCGCCTGCCGCTGAAGTTACAACACCTATTTTTTGCGGTCTTTGGGGAATTTCTTTTTTTATTTCTGTATCAAAATACCCTTTTTTGTAAAGTTTCTCTTTCAACTGCTCAAAAGCAAGGCTCATAGCGCCTATACCGTCAGGCTGAATTTCATCTACATATAACTGATAAAGACCGTCCCTGTCATAGACAGAAATTTTACCTCTGCAAATGACACTCATTCCGTCGCACAAGTCAAATTTAATTCTTTGTGCATTCCAAGAAAACATCACACATTTTAACTGTGATTTATCATCTTTAAGCGAGAAATATAAATGTCCGCTTTTATAATAGTTTTTAAAATTTGTAATTTCACCGCTTATATAAACATTATTCAAGTTATTGTCCGAGTCAATAATTGATTTTAAATAAGTATTGACTTGAGTAACGGTAATTACTTGCATTATTTTCTACCTCGCTTCAGCCAAGCATAAACCGCTGTACCGACAGCATTGTCACAAGAAAACTCCGGCTTTGCAAACAATACAGAATAGTTATCCTTGAAATACTTTGAAATCAAAGAATTACTCATCACTCCGCCTGCAAAGATTATATTTTTAATCTTGTATTTATCTATGGCAAAAAGCATCATTTCTTCCAATGAACGCTTTATATATTCTAAAATGAATTTTGCAATATCACACTCATTTATACCTTGCTCAATCATTTTAAGTGCTTTATTTTCCACACCGCTCAAAGAGCAGTTACCGTCTTTAACCGTTGGCTTAATTTTAAACTCTGCAACTGATTTAGATGCAAGTTCATCTATCTTTTTTCCGCACGGAAAATCGTATCCTAACTTAACTCCTATTCTGTCGATAAGTTGACCTGCTTTTAAATCTGTTGAAGACGCAATTATTTCAGCATTTATAATATTCTCTTTATCAGGTCTTACAAGAATTAAATCCGTAGTACCGCCCGATATATGAAATGCCAAAAATTCATCATTCAAAAAATCAAAAGCAGACGCAGAATAGACTGCCGCAAGAATATGTCCTATTTGGTGCGATGTTTCGTAATATTCACAATTTAAAACTTTTGATATAGACTTTGCAACCGATGTTCCTGCCAAAAAACAAGGCATATAGCTTCCTTCCATATTTCTCGGCCTTGAGCTTACTGCAACTGCTTCTATACTTTTGTCGATATTTAATTCATCAAAAACAAGCGGTAAGTTTACCGTATGCTGAAATAAAGCATTACTTTGCCTTAAACCCCGTTCGCCTTTTTTTACACTCAACATAATTTTTTTATTAACAACTTTTCCGTTGTCCAGAAGTGCAACCGATGTTGTATAGTTGCTTGTATCTATACCTAAAAACATTTACAAACTCCTGATATATGAACCTAAAATACCGTTTATAAACGAAGCATCCTGCGTTGTTGCATATTTTTTAGCGAGTTCAACGCACTCGTTTACAGAAACTTCAGAAGGCACATCTGAAATATGGTCGATTTCAAAAAATGCAAGCCTTAATAATGCAAGGTCTATTTTTGAAAGTCTGTTTACTTTCCAGCCATTTGAAAAATTTGATATTTTTTCATCTATTTCATTTTGCAAAGATGTTACGCCATCTAAAATGATTTTAGCATAATCACAAACTTTTTCTTCAAAATTGTCATTATAAATTTCAATCAATTCCTCATTGTCAACATCAGAAAAAATTTTTTCAAAAACAAGGACAAATGCCTGTTCTCTTTGTTCTGTTCTTTTCAAATATTCTGTCCTCCGTAAAATAAAATTTATTAAAAAATAAAACCGGACGCATACACTGCGGCCGGTTAAAAATATCATTCTTCAGTTTCGGTAGGTTCATCTTTCACAATCTCTGTATCAAAATCAATTCCGGCAATGATTACATTGACTTTAGATACTTTTTTTCCTGTCATTGTGGTAACAGCATCTTTGACATTTGTTTGAATGTCGGAAGCAACGGATACAATTTTGTAACCCGGTTTCATATTTACATAGATACTTACTTCTATATCTTCGCCGTTGTCTTTAATTCTGACGGGACTTGTTAATTTCAAACTGCCTTTTTTGATTGTCTCTACTACATCGAGAGGTTTTGTAGAAAGGCTTGAAACACCTTCAACATCTTTAGCAGCATTTATGGCAATAGACATTACTACTTCTTCCGAAATAACAAGTTCACCGAGATTTGTATCTGATTTAATTTCCATGGATACGCCTCCTTTATTTTGAACATAATTATAGCACTTATTTATGTTAAATACAAGAATAAATTATGTCTTTTAATTTTTAATTAATTTATTTCGACTGAATAATGGAAATATTCTCGTAAGAACAACCAAGTTGGTCAATGGCTATTTCTTTAATTTGCAAAACGGTTTTATCCTCCAATTTTTGAGAATCTACCACAATTTGCACATTTTGACCGTCGTCACTGACTATTGCCAAGCAGTTATTTATTCCTTTCGCCTTAACAAGAGTTTCAATTTTGTTTTCAATCGTTATGTATGTTGATATTTTATTGATTTTTTCATTTGCTTCTTTTTTTGCTGACTCTGATACATTACTGTTTTTTGCAATAGATTTTAAATTTTCAAGTGCTTCGTCACGGGCTTTTTGTCTTTCGACTCTTGCCGATGAAAAGTATTCGCTTTGAGTTGTAGGCTCGGTGGTTGCGTCAACATAAGTCGCTTCACCTATCGTTTTATTTTTCTCTGTAATAGATGATAAAACAGGTTTCACGGTTTTTGAAAGGTCACTTTTTTCCCAATACCAATTTCCGACAACACCGACTGCCAAAATCAAAATCATAACCGAAACGGTCGTTCTGAATCTTTTATTTTTTGATGATTTTTTTTTGCCTTTAACTTCATCATTTATAATTATTTCGTTTATATCGTTTTCACTTTCAAAATCAAGTTTTTTATCGCCTTTATTTACACTGTCATTTTCTTTTTCTGTCAGATTGTCAATTTCTGCATTTTCCGTTATCGGTTTGGTATTTTCTTCAATATCTGTTTTTTCATTTTCAACAGTATCTGAATTGTTCACTTTAAGTTTTTTAAATAAACTTTTATCTTTGCTTTCTGCCTCAAGATTTTTAAGTTGTTCGTTAAAATTCATATCGTTCACCCATTACTTAATTATTTTTTATTTTGGAAACGGAAATTCGATTTGCAGAAATGTTGAACAGTGCCGTAACACTGTTTACAATCTTTTCCTTTGTATGTATATCGTCTCCTCCGTCACAAACTACTGCAACGCCCTTTACTTCAGGAAAATATTGCTTTATTAAAATCGGATTGTCCCCGTTTTCGCCGTCATAAATTACATAATCATTTTCATATTCTGTTTTCTTTTCATCTGTTTTTTCCGTACTGTTTTGTGCATAAACATTTTCATTGGTATCACATAAAGTAATCATTATTTCACAATTTCCGACACCGTCAATAGATGAAATCACATTTGTCAACTCATCTTCAAGTTGTTTTTTATACTCGTTCCAATCTTGTGTTTCAATGCTTTTAGCTTTCTCTTTTTTTTCGGCAGGAAATATACTTGTACCGGCTATTAAAAGCATTCCGACAAGACCGAGCGCAACAATTATTTTAAGTTTGTTATTTGAATTTAAAACAAAACTTTTAATCTTTTCCATATTCATTAGTATTCTTCACCGTTCAAAATTATTTCTGCATTTATACCTAATTTTTCTTCTATTATTTTATTAACGGTTTCGGCGTTATATTCCGACGGAACTGAAACAGATATTTTTTCTACTGTTATTTCATTGTCTTTCATAGTTGCAGTAATGTTAACTTGTGCATTATAAATTTCATTTTCTTCAAGTGTATTTAAAATTGTTTTTTTAAGACTTTTTTTTGCAAGTTCAACATTGATTTCACTGTAATCCTGCAAAGTATCGCTTGATTGTGATTTTACAGACGATTTGTTATTTATATCGGATAAATCAAAATGAGCAACAGGTAAAATAAAAGATACAAAAATAAATACGGCAATTATAATTTTCATAGTCTTTCCCATTGAAGATTTTGGTACAAGAAGAGAAAAAACAGTTGCAAGTAAAACCGTAATGCAAATTGAAAGTGTCCAAGTTTTTATAAATTCCATATTTACACCCATAACTAAATTTGATTTTTTGCAGCAATTAATATTCCGAAAGAAATGATAGTTGTAACCATTGACAATATAAGTATTACTAAAATCAACAACAAAACGCTTTGAAAAGTTTTAAGTATAACGCTGACGCTTCTGTCTTCAAACATTTCGGAAACAATCAAACAAACAGAAAGGCATATTTTCCAAATGACAATATCTAAAAGTGAAGGCAAAAAAATCAAAAAAATAAGTATAATGCCGACAATACCCACACTGCTTTTAATAAGAGATGAATAACTTTGAATTGACAGTAACCCTTCGCTTATGGCAGAGCCTATAACGGGTACAACTGAATTTATCGCAAACCTTGCCGAGCGTAAACCCAATGCATCTGCTCGTGAAGCAACGGCTGTTTTTATCGACAGTATCGAAACAAACACAGTAGCACAAACAGAAATGCCGACTGTAATGTACCGTTTTAAAGTATCTGTAATTGAAGTTAAATGAAGTTCGGGGCGTATTCCGTTTGCAATGCCGAGTGCCAAATAGCAATTTACAACAGGAACAAATAAATTGCCCGAAAGAAAATTTAAAAACTGAGCCAAACCAAGCAGTAAAGCGTTTGTTGAAAAAGTAGTAACAACACTGCCCGATGTGGCGACAATCAAAATAAATACAGGTATAAATCCAACAATAAAATCTGCACACATTTTAACAGTCGCCGATGATAAGGTTATGGCAGAACTTATTTTAATGCTGATAATTACGGCAATTATAACACTTGAACAAGCCGAAAATATATTTGACAGCATTTCATCTTTAATTGACGCTTTCATACTCTGCACCATAGCAGAAAACAATACCAATACTACTGTTTCAAGACATACTTTAACGGGAGTTTCAAATCTTCCTTTAACCGTTTCTTTCAGCGAATTTGTAATCTTTTCGGGAGTCAGTTTCAAAATGTTGTTGAAATCAAAATCATCAATTCCGAGTTCTTCCAAAATTTCAACTGCTTCATCAGGTGCATTTTCAAATATCGAATCGGTGTTAAATTCTTTTAAATATTCGGCGTATTCGTCTGCAAAGGCACAAAACGGAGTAAACAGACAAAATATTAAAACTGACATAAATATAAAAATCTTTTTCATTTTACAATCCCCGAAATTATATTTACCAATGTTTCAAACAACGGCATCATCATGGCTATAACAGTTACTTTCGCACCGGTTTCGACTATTGTGGACATAGCCTTTTCGCCGGCATCAATGCACATATCCGAAACAATCTGCGTAATAATGCAAATACCCAATGTTTTAATCATCAGTTTTATATATGAATATGTATAAGAAAAATCGGAAGCCAAGCTCGTTACTTTACTGACAATACTGAAAAAGTCTTCGGCTATCATTAAAATGACAAATATGCATCCCGCAACGGAAATTAAAACAGAATATATACTGTTATATTTTTTCAGTACAACTGCAATAAGCACCGTTACAATGCAAAAAGCAACTATTTTAATCATAAATCAAAGAGCGATTTAACTGTTGAAAACAGTTCGCTTATTTCAGGTATAAGCATCATTAAAACAACTATTACGCCTGCAAGCGTTGTCAGCATTGCTTGGTCTTCTCTTCCGCTTCTTACTAATAATTGATTTAAAACAGCAACTATAATTCCTATCGCTGCAATTTTAAAAATGAAATCTGCACTCATTTTATCCTCCAAAATTTTAAATAAAGATAATCGCTGCTGCCATTCCGCCTAAAACACCGAATGAAACGCACAGTTTAGATAATCTTTTTTCCTCATTTTCATAAAATTCGAGCCTTTTCTTCATTTTGTAACGGTATGATTCTATATAACTTATCTGCGTATCTATATCCGTACTTCCGAGAAAAAGCACAAAATCTTTCAAAAGCAATAAATCTTTTTCACATATATCAGATTTACAATATTCAAGAGATTTGCAAAATGATTTATAAAAAGGCATATTGCAGTCAATATTATTTAAGAAATGCAGATATTTAAAATCACTGCATTTGGGAAGTTTTTTAAAGACATCTTCTAAATCTGTCATATTGTAGTTCATTTCAATTTCAATAAGTTCGCTCATAGTTATCAGTTCTTTTGCAATTTCGCATCTCATTTTGAGTTTTTCAGAAAAATAAATTCCCGTCATCGTCGTTGCCGTTATCAAAAGAACAGCGCCTATTAATTTCATTTAAAACCTCTTCACATTCGACTATAAGCATTTCTTTTTGATTTCCGCTTAATAAAACCATATACTTAAATTCATTAAAATTAAGTAAGTCTTTTAAAAGTTTTTTGTCAAACAAATCCTCTTCGTTTCCTATATGTACAGACACAGCGAATGACACACCCGAAGCGAAACCTTTTGAGATTGCTTTGATTTCTTCTTTTTTTGTTATTTCATCACAAACTATCAGTTGAGGAGAAAGTGTTCGTATTGCTATATCTATTGCATCTTCTTTTGAAAAATAAGAAAGGACATCGCAATTCAATCCTGTTTCAAGTTCAAATCCGCTCCCCATAGATGCAAATTCGCCTCTTTCGTCTGTTATGCAAACTTTAAGATATTTATTATTAAACCCGCTTGAAACCTGATACGCCAAATCCCTTAAAACAGTTGTTTTACCGCTGCACGGAGGACCTGCAATAATTATGCTCGGAAAATTTTTATTATATATACTTTTCAATATCGGTAAAGAACACCTGTCAACTTGTCGTGCTATTCGGAAATTTAAAGAAGTAATATTCTTAACTCCGCTAATTTCCCCGTCTTTTATAATCGCCGACGCACACACTCCTACTCTGTTTCCACCCTTTACTGTTACATAGCCGTTTTTCAATTCAGAAAGACTGCTGTAAACAGAATAATTACAAAACTTCAAAAAGTTTTCATTGAGTACCCTTTCATTGATAAAGTAAGTATTTTCTTCAATATTTCTTGTCAGTGAACCGTTTTTACTTAAAAAATACGAATTATTGCCCATGCAAAGTATGAGAGGTTTATTTTTTCTCATTCTTATTTCAGTTGTTTTTCTCATATTTACAGATGAAACTTTAAGTAAAATTTCACAAACTTCTTCTGTGAAACTTTTTGCGGATAAAATATAACTTTGCATTTTTTCTCCTTATTAAACCTATGTATTCTTGTCCGTTTATAGAACTAAACAAACTTGAAAATATGGTTTTTATATGGTATTATTTTCTTAATTATTAAATAGAGGTAAAATATATGGATATAACGAAAAGCGGAAATAAAATAAGGACAGACAAAATAATTAACGGGCAAACAGTAAATTACTCATTGATATTTTTCTTTTCTTTTATACTTATGCTTGTATTAAAGCAAATATTAAAGATTTTTTTGCCGTCAGATATATCTATGCTTTGTTCATTTATTGCCGTAAGCATTGCTAATTTTTTTGCAATAAAGAAGTTTGTATTTAATCACAAATCACTTTCTTCAGGCTTAAAGCAAGCCGTAATGCTTATTTTCAGAATGTTGGTTGACTGCGGAATATATCAAGTCTTAAATCTTGTATTTTTTAATTTTTTAAAAACAGGAAAATCAGCGGTATTTATTGCCGCATTACCGTTTTGTTTTCTTTTCAACTATATTTTTGACCTGTATCTTACTTTTGACTGTATTTGTGAACCCGAAAAAAACAAAAACGGCAGAACGTACAAACTGTTTTTCAGTAACAGATATGTAGTTCTGTCGTCTTTAGGCGCACTATTTTGTATTTTATTTATTTTTCTTGTGTTTAAACTTTTTCCTTTCGGAGATTTAACAGTATTAAGAATGGACTTGTACCATCAATACGGTCCTTTGTTTACAGAACTTTATGATAGAATAACAAACTTTGACTCCTTTGCTTACTCTTGGCAATCTGGTGGAGGAAGCAGTTTTTTAGGCAACTATTTTAATTATTTATCAAGTCCGTTAAACATTATTATTTTGCTTTTTGACAGAAAGCAAATGCCGTTTTTCGTTACAACTCTCGTTGCATTAAAAGCATCTCTTTGTGCAGGAACTTTCACTTACTATCTAAAGAAAAGCAAAAATTCACATTCGTTTATAAGCGCAGGTTTTGGTATTCTCTACGCTTTTTGCGGATATTTTCTTGCATACTATTGGAATATAATGTGGATTGACGCTCTTTATCTTCTTCCGCTTTTAGTTTTGGGTATAGAAAATATCATTAACAAAAACAATTCCAAACTATACATTGCAACTCTTTTAATTTTGTTTTTCAGCAGTTACTACATGGCTTTTATGTGTTGTATTTTCGCCGTATTGTATTTTTTGGTTTATTATTTTTCAAATTTCAATGCAAATGATAAATTTTATCCTGTATTTGCAAATGAAAATTCATTTGTTAAAAAAACATTTAATTTCAGATTTATAAAAACAGGCTTTAATTTTGCTTTATCGTCAATTTTTTGTGCCGCACTCCTTTCTTGCATTTTAATTCCTGTATATATGATTTTAAATTCATGTTCTGCAACATCCGACACATTCCCGACAGAAGTAAGCAAATATTTCAACTTGTTTGATTTGCTCTCAAATCATCTTGCCGCACTTACTACGACCATCAGAAGCAGCGGCGGAGATGTTTTACCGAATATTTACAGCGGTATTTTACCTGTAATACTCATTCCTCTTTATGTTTGCAACAAAGATATTAAATTGAGAGAAAAATGTGCAAACATACTTTTGCTTATATTCTTTATATTCAGTTTTGACAACAATATTATGAACTTTATATGGCACGCTTTTCATTTTCCGAATGACTTGCCGTACAGATTTTCATATATGTACTCATTCTTGTTGTTAATAATGGCTTTTGAAGTTTTAAAGCATTTCAAATCAATACAATTTAAAGATATTGCTTCAGTCGGTATGGCAATAATACTGTTTATTGTTTTAGCTGAAAAATTCCCAAATAAATATACGACATCAGCAACAATATTTATCAGCATTTTAATTGTAATTGCTTGGACTGCTTTGCTTTTGGTAATTAAAAAGAAAAAATTAAAGCAATTTACGGCAGGAATAATTATTTTTTCAATGTGTATATGCGAAGTGCTTATTGCAGACTGTAATTCCTTTGTATTTTCGCAAAACTATAAAAATTATACCGAAAAATATGATTCAATTGAAGAAGCACTTGAATATGTTGAAGAAAACGACTCGTCATTTTACAGAACAGAACTTAACTATCTGAACACAAGAATGGACCCGTGTCTATACAATTACAACGGAATTTCAACATTTTCATCTATGGCTTATCAGGAAACATCACAATTACAGTACAATTTAGGTATGTTCGGAAACAGAATTAACAGTTATACCTACAACACACAAACACCTGTTTACAATATGATGTTTTCACTTAAATATTTGCTTTATACAAATGTAAATGCAAAACCGTCGTCAAATTTATACGCTGAAATATATGATACAAAAGACGAAAATATAAGCGTATATGAAAACAATTATTTCTTGCCTATCGCCTATTGTGTACCAAACGAAGTTTCAAACTGGGAAAGTAAAGAAGGAAACCCATTTGAAATTCAGTCGGAATTCTTTGAAAAAGCAACAGGTTTGAGCAATGTATTTGTACCTGTAATCTATAACAAAACAGATTGCGAGCAGGTTTACTGTGATGAATTCACGCAAAACGGCACACTTTATTACAACAGTGCAGAAAGCTCTGACTCTTCAATAACTTTAGATTTGCTTGCAACATCAAACAGCAATATGTATCTGTATCTTTCATCTCCGACAGTTGAAACCGTAACAATTACAAAAGGCGAAGAAATATATACTCAATCAATAAGCGAACCGTTTATTTTTGATGTCGGAAAATGTGAATTCGGAGAAAAAGTAAGCGTAGAATTAGATACTTCTGCAAGTGATTCAGACGAAAGTTATATCAACATTTATGCTTATTGTCTTGACCAAAATGTTTTTGAAGACGGTTATAATATTCTTAAAAATTCTGCTATTCAAACAGAAAAACACAGTGACACCGAATTGTCGGGCAAAATAAAAGCTCTTGAAGACGGACTTTTATATACATCAATACCGTTTGATGAAGGTTGGACAATATATATCGACGGCGAAAAAGCAGAAACTTTTTCACTTAACAGTCTTCTTTACACTCAAATAGAAAAAGGAACACACGAAGTAAAATTAAAATATACTCCTAAAGGTTTAAAAGCCGGAGCAGTTGTTTCAATCGTTACGGCTTCACTCGGTGTGGTTTATTTAGTTCTCAAGTCAAAAAAGAAAAACATTAAACAATAATTTAATTAAAAATATATTATTTTAAGTAGTTTTTTAAATAACATTATATTTATATTGTCGAATTATATAACATTTTTAAAAAATTTCTTATTTATTGTTTACTTTTATGTCGAATTTATGTATTATATAGGTGCAAAAATTCTATAATGAAATGAGAGAGAGGACTTTTACAAATGCCAAGAAAAACTGCACAAAATGTCGAAACTATACCGATTGGGCCACTCGGAATAATCGGAATGCCCGGTTGTGAAGAACTTACAGACAAAATTGATGCATACCTTGTAAAATGGAGAAAAACTCAAGCAGAAGAACACCAAAAAACAATCGCTTTTTACGGTTACTCCCGTGATTCTTTTAAAATCAGCGTTGACCTTCCCCGTTTTGGTACAGGCGAAGCAAAGGCTACACTTAAAGAAAGTGTAAGAGGATATGACATCTATATTATCGCCGATGTATTTAATTACAGCATTAAATACAATATCTACGGAATGGATGTTCCTATGTCACCCGACGACCACTTTGCAGATATAAAAAGAGTAATTTCAGCAATCAGCGGTAAAGCAAAAAGAATTACTGTTATCACACCTATGCTTTATGAAGGCCGTCAGCACAAAAGAAACTCAAGAGAGTCACTTGACTGTGCACTTGCTTTACAGGAACTTGTACATTTAGGTGTTGAAAGCATCATCACATTTGACGCTCACGACCAAAGAGTTCAAAACGCTATTCCGCACAACTCTTTTGAAAATGTACAACCTTGCTATCAAATGATTAAAGCACTTGTAAATAATGTTGATGATATAGTTATTGATAAAGAACATTTGACTGTAATTTCACCTGACGAGGGTGCTATGGCTCGTTGTATTTACTACGCAACACAGTTGGGCGTAAATCTTGGTATGTTCTATAAGAGAAGAGACTATACTACAATTATTAATGGCAGAAACAAAATTGTTGCTCACGAATATCTCGGCGACAGTGTTGAAGGCAAAGACATCATAATTGTTGACGATATGATTTCTTCCGGTGAATCTATGCTTGAAGTAGCAAAGAAACTTAAATCTCTCAAAGCAGGCAGAATTTTCATTTGTACAACATTTGGTCTTTTCTGCAATGGTCTTGAAGCTTTCGATAAAGCGTATGATGAAGGTATTTTTGAAAAAGTATTTACAACAAACGGCGTATATCAATCACCTGAATTACTTTCAAGAGATTGGTACTGCAATGTAGAAATTTCAAAATACTGTGCATATATGCTTGATACACTCAACCACGATATGAGTATGAGTCCCCTTCTTGACTCAAGCAACAGAATTGAAGACCTTTTAATAAAAAAAGGATTGAGGTAATCTTATGGAGAAAAAAAAGTTGTTTTTAAAATGGCTTAAAATCTTTGCCGTTGTTTTGGCAGTCTTAGTCGGAATAGCAGCAATTACAACAGGTATTTACTGTGCTGTAAAAAAACAAAACCCAATTACTACCGTTTCAAGTTTCTTTAAAAGCGATAAAAAAGAAATAATAGGTATTTGGGAAAGCGAAAATATTAAAGGTGCTACTGCTTTTGTTTTCAGAGATGACGGTACATACGACAGATATTTTTCAACCGTAAACTTCACAGGTACTTACAAACTTGACGGGAACAAAATTATTTTGACGAACCCTGACAGTGAACTTGAAATAGTTTATAAGTATAGTATTGCGGGCGACAAAATGACAATGAACACGATTGATAAAGGCAAAGATTTAGGCGAAAAAATATCGTATAAAAAAGTTGACAGATTGAACCAAAAAACTCTTGACGAATTAATTGCAGAGTCAAAAGAACTTTTTGAGAACAAAGAAACAACTAAAAATTCTGAAAAAGATTAATAAACTTAATAAAGAAAAATAAAAACAGTCACAAATCCGTACTTATATAAGACTTTTCATACAGTCTTAAAAGTTGATTTGTGGCTGTTTTATCATATCCGAATATTTTTCCGAATACATTTTAATATAGTATTTGGAGGAATAGCGATGAACTACAATTCAATAGAAGAACGAGCAGTTTTTTTTGCACGATATATAGTCGAAAATAAGGACACGGTAAGAGGCGTTGCGAAAAAGTTTGGAATATCAAAATCGACTGTACATATTGACATAACTCAAAGATTGCAAAAAATAAACCCTCAACTTTTTAAAGAAGTCCGTCTTATTTTAAATGAAAATAAAGCAGAAAGACATATTAGAGGCGGAATTGCAACAAAAAACAAATATAAAAATATTAAAAAAATTGAAAATAACGATAAAGTGTGATAAAATAATTTTATACTTTTTATCGGAGGAAGTTCAAATGAAGATAGGTTTCATAGGTTGCGGAAATATGGCAACTGCAATTATAAAAGGCGTTATAGACAGCAAAATCATTGACAGTAATAACATTTTTCTCTATGACAAAAATAAAAGTGCGCTTGACAATGTTTCTTCAAAATACAACGCAGTAAAATGCGAAAATGCAAGCGAAACTGCAAAAAACAGTGATATTATTGTTCTTGCAGTCAAGCCAAATATAATTCAAAGCGTTTTATGTGAAATTAACGGCGTATTAAAGAACTCAAATAAATTGATTATTTCAATAGCAGCAGGAAAAACTATTGAATTTATCAGAAATTGTTTAACACAAAATAACAGAATTGTAAGAGTAATGCCAAACATTAACGCAAAAGTCGGAGAAGCTATCTGTGCTTACTGTTACAACAACGAAGTTACTGATGACGACAAGAAAAATGTTTGTGAAATTTTATCCGGAATAGGTAAAGTTATTGAACTTGATGAAAGTTTCTTTTCTCTTTTCGGAGTTATCGGCGGATGTTCCCCTGCTTTTGTATATATGTTTATTGACGCACTTGCAAGAGCCGGTGTAGAAAACGGAATGTCAAAAGATATGGCGCTTGAAATATCGGCACAGGCAGTTTACGGAAGTGCAAAAATGATTTTAGAAAACTTGGATACTCATCCTTGGAAATTGATAGATATGGTTTGTTCGCCCGGCGGAACTACTGTTGAAGGTGTTTTATCTTTGCAGCAAAACGGTTTTGAATCATCGATACATCAAGCAGTAAACAAAGCAATAGAAAAAGATAAAAAACTTTAAAATATTAAGTAAAAAAGACTCGTTAAAGCATATTGCGATAACGAGTCTTTTTTATATGTATATTTACATTGCACAACTATTTAATGCAATTAAATTTTTAATTTTCCCACTTTTGAGCGTGTTCTTCACTCCATACATTTTCATCGCCCGCATTTATAGAACTTGCTCTGAAGACAGGATTTTTACCTTCTTTTCTTTGTTTTCGATAATCGTTTAGTGCATCTATTGCCTTTCTTCCCAGCAACATTATGACAACAAGATTTACAATAGCCATAAGTCCCATAAGAATATCAGCTAAGCTCCAAACTGTCGAAAAATCCATCAATGCTCCGACAAAAACTGCAGCAACACATGTACATCTGAAGATAAACAATGCTTTTTCGCTTTTAAATATAAATCTGAAATTGGTTTCGGTATAATAGTAATTTCCGACAAGAGAACTGAATGCAAAAAGAAAAATTGAAACAGTAATGAAAACAGGACCTATTTTCCCTATTTGCGACGATACTGCTTCCTGAACATAGTTCATACCCGAAAGCGACGGAGAAATCGGAACACCTGAAAGCAAAAGCATAAATGCAGTTGTTGTACAGATGAGAATTGTGTCAATAAACACGGAAAGAACCTGAACCAAACCTTGTTTTACGGGATGTGAAACATCTGCCGCTGCCGCTGCATTTGGTGCAGAACCCATACCTGCTTCGTTTGAGTAAAGCCCTCTTTTTATACCATTCAAAATACATGAGCCTGCAAGACCACCTACAAACGCCTTGAAATCAAAAGCCTGTTTGAAAATTAAAGAAAACATTTCCGGTACATCTTTAATATTCTTCAATATAATAAAAATACCCATAAGAATATATACGCCTGCCATAACGGGAACAATTGCTGAAACGATATGACTTATGCGATGTGCTCCGCCGAAAATACAAATTCCGGTAAGAACAGCAAGCACGCCGCCTACAACATACGGCCAAATGCTTTCAGAATAGTTTTCAATAAAAAACGAAAGCGAAGAGCCTGCATTAAAAGACTGCAAAGCATTGAAGCCATAAGCAAAGCAAGCAATTAAAAGTGTTGAAAACAAAATACCGAGTTTTCTGTTTTTAAGTGCTTTTTGAATGTAATATGCAGGACCGCCGACATATCCGTCATCTGTTTGTTCTTTATACATCTGTGCAAGTGTACTCTCAATAAATGCAGATGCAGAACCTATGAGAGCGAGAAGCCACATCCAGAAAATAGCTCCGTAACCACCTATTGCAGAACTTGCCGCAACAGCCGTCGCTACACCTGCTATATTTCCTGTACCTACACGGCTTGCAGTAGAAATCATCAGTGCTTCAAATGAAGATATATCTCTTCCGTCTTTCTTCTTTTCTCCTAAAACACGAATGGCGTCGGGAAAAAGCGAGAATTGAACAAATTTTGTTCTTATTGTGAAATACAATCCGACAAATACGAGCATTATAATAAGTATATATGTATATAATACATCGCTTGTTGTACCGAGAATTGAATTAAGCCAATCCATAAAAAACTCCTTTAACTGTAAAGTTACATAAAAAAAGACATCTTTTTTCAAAAAATTGAAATAACGGTGTCAAAAATCAGCAGTGGCATTATAACACAAATAAAAATAAAATACAAAGAAAAAAATTAATATATATTTATATTTTTTTCATAAAATCGTAAAAAATAAAGGCGCAGTAAAAACTACGCCTTTATAAATAGTATTATATATTTTTACATATATTTTTTAATTTCATCAACCATATCGAGTTTTTCCCAAGAAACACCGAGGTCTTCCCTGCCCATATGACCGTAAGCTGCAACATTTCTGTAAATAGGCTTACGAAGGTCCAATCTGTCAATGATTGCAGAAGGTCTTAGGTCAAACACTTTATTTACTATTTCCGCAATCTTATCATTGTCAATTTTTTCTGTTCCGAAAGTATCTACCAAAACAGAAACGGGCTTTGCAACACCTATTGCATACGCAAGTTCAACTTCACACTTGTCTGCAACGCCTGCAGCAACAAGGTTTTTTGCAATCCAACGAGCAGCATAAGCAGCTGAACGGTCAACTTTTGTCGGGTCTTTACCTGAAAATGCACCGCCGCCGTGTCTGCTGTATCCGCCATATGTATCTACAATGATTTTTCTGCCTGTAAGACCACTGTCGCCTTGTGGTCCGCCTACTACAAAACGACCTGTCGGATTTACATAAAATACCGTTTCATCGTCCATAAGTTCACTCGGAATTGTTGTTTTTATAACATTTTCAACAATATCCTCTCTTAATTGTTTAAGAGATACCGTATCAAGATGCTGACTTGAAATTACAACAGCAGTTACTCTTACGGGTTTGCCGTCATCATACTCAACTGTTACTTGACTCTTTCCGTCAGGACAAAGATACGGCAAAGTTCCGTTTTCTCTTACTTCTGTAAGTTTTTTTGTCAATTTATGAGCAAGTGAAATCGGAAGAGGCATATATTCGGGTGTTTCCGTGCAAGCGTAACCAAACATCATACCTTGGTCACCTGCACCGTTTAAGTTATACTCATCTTCTTCGTCATTTTTAAGTTCGAAAGATTTATCTACACCCATAGCAATATCGGGGCTTTGCTTATCAAGTGCGGTAAGAATAGCACAAGTGTTGCCGTTAAAGCCTTTACGGTCATCATCGTAACCAATGTCACAGATTACTTTTCTTGCGATAGAAGGAATATCTACCTGAGCGTTTGTTGTTATTTCACCCATAATAAGTACTTGACCTGTTGTACAGGTTGTTTCACAGGCAACTCTGCTCATCGGGTCTTGTTCAAGCATTGCATCAAGAATACCATCTGAAATCTGGTCACAAATTTTATCCGGATGTCCGTTTGTTACTGACTCACTTGTAAATAAATGTTTAGACATAGTCATGTTCTCCTCTCTAAATAAAAAACACACACGCTAAGCGTATGTGCCTAAATCTAAGCTCATCGCTCGGTAATACCGCCGGTTTTAGCACCTTGCGAAAGCAGGTTGCTGTGGAATCATAGGGCCGTTCCCTCCGCCACTCTTGATAAGGAATATTTAATTTAGTATCATTTTACAACTATATGTTAAATATGTCAATAATAAAATTGTGAATATGTTTATTTTTTGACACATATTTTTATCACACATAAGAGTTTGTACAATATATACAAATAGTACTTTTATTTTTTGTCAAAAAATACAAAAAAAATAGTTTTTATATATTGTAATAAGTTTATAAATTGTTTATAATATTACTTGCAAGTTAAATCTTGTAAGGAGGAATTTAACAAATGGCTAAAAAAACCGTATTTATTACCGGCGGTACCGGTAACATGGGTTGGGCTGCTATTGAAGAAATGTTAAAGCACCCAAAAGAAATAAACATCAAAGTTCTTGCTCGTAAGAGTCCTAAAAACCAAGAAAAACTCAAAGATTTAATGGCTAAACCAAATGTTAAAATTGTTTGGGGCGATTTTCTTGACTACGACTCAATTCTTGAAGGCGTAACAGGTTCAGACTACATATTACATATCGGCGGTATGGTTTCACCTGTTGCTGACTACAAACCATATTCTACAAGAAAAGTTAATGTAGGTGCAGCTGAAAATATTTGTAAAGCAGTTCTTGCACAACCTAACAAAGACGATATTAAAGTTTGCTATATCGGTACAGTTGCTGAAACAGGCGCAAGAAACTATCCTATCCATTGGGGTCGCTGCGGAGACCCTCTTAAAGTTTCTATATATGACCACTATGCTATTTCAAAAATTATGGCTGAAAGAGTTTTTGTTGAATCAGGTATCAAAAACTGGGTAGTAATGCGTCAAACAGGTATCCTTTTCACACAAATCTTCCATGAAATGGAACCAATTATGTACCACGTACCTCTTAACGGTATGCTTGAATGGTGTACTTTGGAAGACTCAGGCAGACTTATGTGCAACTTTGTACTCAAAGACCTTCCTGAAGATTTCTATCAAAGATACTACAACATCGGTTCAGGTGAACAATACAGACTTACAAACTTTGAATTTGAAGAACTTCTTCTCGGTGCTATCGGTCTCGGCTCACCTAAAGGTCTCTTTGACCCGAACTGGTTCGGTACAAGAAACTTCCACGGACAATATTATGCAGACAGTGATATTCTTAATGACTATCTTGATTTCCGTGAAAATCTCCCTGTTAAAGAATACTTTGACAGACTTGCTAAAAAAGCTGAATTCTATTTCAGAATTCCAAAATACATTCCGTTTAAAGGCCTTATCGCTGCTTGTGCAAAACCATTTATGAAGAAAATTGCTTTGACTCCGGAATTCGGTACTCTTGACTGGGTTAAGAGAAATGACGAAACTAAATTGTCAGCTTTCTTCGGTTCAATGGAAGAATACAAAAAAATTCCTGACAACTGGAATGATTTTAAACTTGAGTCTCCTGACAAATCAATCAAAGCTGCTGATAAATACAAACTTGACCACGGCTATGACGAGAGCAAGCCTCTTTCTGAACTCGATATTGAAGATATGAAAGCTGCTGCTAAATTCCGTGGCGGTGAATGCTTAAGCAAAACAATGACAAAGGGCGACCTTATGACAAAACTTACATGGAAATGCGGTCACTGTGGTAAAGAATTTGAGGCAAGTCCTAACCTCATTCTTCTCGGTGGTCACTGGTGTCCTCACTGCTTTGTTCCTGCTGAAGTTTGGGATTATGACAGCATTGCTAAAACAAACCCATTCTTTGCACAGGTTTGGTACGCTGACCATGACAAAAACGAAAATAACAAATATGTATTTGATGATATTTTCGCAGGTCCGGGTTGGGAAAGAAAACCAGAAAAGAAATAATTTAATCATATAAAAAAGTTCCTGCAATGCAGGAACTTTTTTTATTACAAAATTTACTAAAATCTGGTTTACATAATTATTTGATTTTTGCAATTACCTATGTTATATTATAATTAAATATAAATTATTTTAGGTAAAAAATCATGGAATTTAATGACAAAAAAAACAAGTTATTTATTTCTCTTTCATTTATCGCTTGCGTAGTTTTAATAATTTTCATTTTATTTTTGCTTCTAAAACCAACTAATACAAATAATAATAATAATAACAATACTCAAAATGAAACAAATGCAAAGTTTGACTATGAAGAGTATTTAAATAATAACGATGCCAAAACAATCATCAATGACTTTGCAAAAAAAAATAACATTGATGTAAATGAATATCCCGAAAAATTAGTTGAACTCTTGGATAATGAAAAAAAATCAGCGGATTATGTACTAAATTATCCAACAAAAAAATTTACAGAAGCAAATGTTGAACTAACGCAAGAAGAAAAAGAAACAGAAGAAATGCCATTATTTATTCAATGGGACAAGCGTTGGGGATATAAAAAATATGGAAATGACGCTGCGGGACTCACTGCTTGCGGTCCGACCGCTTTGTCTATGGTTGCATTTCATTTAACGGGAAATAAAGATTTAACTCCTGATAAAATAATGGATTTTGCAGTAAAAAACGGCTATTGTATAGACGGTGTAGGTTCAAGTTGGGAACTGATTTCTAAAGGAAGCAAAAAACTTGGTTTAAATGCAAAAGAGTTGCCTTTGGTTGAAAAAACAGTTATAAAAAATCTTGAAAAAGGCAATCCTGTCATTTGCGTAGTCGGTCCCGGTCACTTTACAAAAAGAGGTCATTTCATTGTAATGTGCGGTTATAAAGACGGAAAAATAATGGTAAAAGACCCCAACAGCTATAAAAACTCTGAAACGCTTTACGAATTTTCCGAAATAAAAGATGAAATCAAAAATTTATGGGCAATATCGAAATAGATATATACAAAATCAGTAATGTATTATTACAATATCAAAACGGACCTGTTCAAACTGAACAAGTCCGTTTTTTAGTTTTTAATCATTATTTTGAGTGTTTTCTTTTTCCTTTTTAGTTACAATACAACTTTTAACTGTATGTAACTTTATTTCAGTAACATCAATTATCAAATCGTCTGTTTCAATTGAAAATGATTCGCCGTCTTTTGGAATATTGCAATATATGCCGAATATATATCCACTAAATGTTTCATACTCATCAATCGGCAATTTCACTTTTAATTCAAACTCTACATCATCTAATGATGCAATGCCTTTGATTTCCCACTTATTATCACTTATCTTGATAATATCAGGCTCAACCTCAACTTCTTCGTTTTCAAGGTCGCCCACAATTTGTTCAAGCAAATCGTTCATTGTAATAATTCCGACTGTCCCGCCGTATTCGTCTAAAACAACTGCAAAATGGTTGTGAGTTTTTTGCATTTGTGAAAACAGAACATCTATCCCCATACTTTCCGGTACATAGAGCGGTTGAGAAAAAGCAATTTTTTTAATATTTGCCTTTGACTTATCTTTAATTCTGAAATAAAGTTTGGAATTAAGTACGAAGAGAACATTATCAATTGAATCTTTAAAGACAGGAAAAAGACTGTGAGAATTTTTAGTGATAATTTCATCCCATTCTTCAACAGAATCATCAATATCCAAACCACAAATCTCTTTTCTGTGAGTTGAAAACTCTCCGCATTCTTTATCGTCAAACTCAAAAACATTCTGTATCATTTCTTTTTCAGAAACATCTATTACACCCTTCTCTGAGCCGACATCTACCATCATTCTTATTTCTTCTTCGCTTACTTCTTCTTCATCTGCATTTGGGTCGATTCCCATTATTCTTAAAACAAGGTTTGTCGAAGCTGTGAGCAACCATACAAGAGGTGCAAATACAACAGAACAAAAACTGATAAGTCCGCTGACACCGAGTGCCATACTTTCTGTTTTTCTCATAGCAACTCTCTTAGGAACTAATTCACCGAAAACAAGCGTTAAGTACGAAAGTATTATTGTAATAACAACAACCGATATAGTGTTCAAAGTTGATGTACTGATTGAAACTCCCAAACCAACAAGCCAATCTACAATAATATCTGAAAAATTATCAGCGGCAAATGCACTTCCCAAAAATCCCGACAAAGTAATAGCAACCTGAATTGTAGCTAAAAAGCCTGCCGGTTTTGAAGTGAGTTTAACAAGTTTTTTTGCTCGCTTATTCCCCTGCTGTGCCATTTTTTCAAGTTTTACATCGTTCATTGAAACTATTGCAATTTCAGCACTTGCAAAAACGGCATTAATGAAAATAAGCACTGCTTGTAAAAATAATTGCCACCCTATGGGTATGTCCAAGAAAAATTCCTCCTAAATTAACAAATGATTATTTATGTTATCACAGTTATATTATAACAAATATAAATAATTTGTAAATAATTATATAATAAAATAATTCAGTATAAATAATAAAATTCAACTGCAAACAAAATAAGTTCAGGCTTACAATTCATTTAATAGTACAAATAAGATACCAATTGGAAAAGAGTATTAAAACTATTTTAAAATGAAAAAGTCTGAACACAAATTGCATTCAGACTCATTCTGGTGCAGAAGAAGGGACTTGAACCCTCATGAACTTGCATTCACTAGAACCTGAATCTAGCGCGTCTGCCGATTCCGCCACTTCTGCGTTATGCGTCCTTTAATTTTTATACGGCAAGGACAAACCGAAACAGAGCGTACTTTCAGTTATAAACTTACTTTTCTGCTTTTCAACTGACTAAAAATATACCATAAAATATGGTTTTTGTCAAATCACTTGATTAAGTTTTTTAAAAAATAACGATGCTTTCCGACAGAAATTTTGCCATACTCAATTGCTTCTTTAGGACAGGCACAAATACACGCCTGACATTGAGTACAGTTTCCTTTCCATACGGGTTTTCCGTCTTTAATTTCAACATTATTTAATGGACACACTTTTGCACAAAGACCGCAAGATATACATTTATCGTTAGAATAAAACTTTTTATCGTTTACATACAATTTATAAAAAACAGGGTTAACAACATAAGTCATAAAATTTGAACCACTTAAATTTTTAAAACGCACACCGCTTTTTATTTCATCTGCAATTCTAAATATTTCATTATCTGCATCTTTTATTATTTTTAACGCCTCATTATTTGAAGGAGGTGAAAACATACAAACATAATTTTCAGGCATTATAACTTTTTCTACGCCCATAAATTCAATTTGTTTTTCCGCACACAATTTTTTCAAATGCTTTTGAGCATTTCCGATATAACTTCCGCAAGTCATTACAAAATATGCCTTATTATTTCCTTTAAATCTGTTTTTTAAAATAAAATCTTCAACCACACGAGGAATTTTATATGCGTATGTAGGACAAACAAAAATATACGGTTTTTCAGAATTAAAGATTGTTTCAGTGTTTTTATCAATATAATCTACAATATTAAAAATATCGTCTTTTATTTTTTTCGAGATACTTTCGGCTGCATATTGACTGTTTCCTGTACCTGTAAAATAGAATATCATAATATTACCCCTGTATATTATATAAATTTAACATTAATAAATAATTTTAAACTGAATTATATTAAAAAACAGGCAATCAATATTGTCAAAATCGACTGCCTGTTTTTAATTTAGTTTAATTTTGTTGCTATTTGATAAGCACTTTCTGTTGCATGTGCAATTCTGCCTGTTTTAACAGCGTCGCCTACAAGATAAATATTTTTAACTTTATCCTTTAATTGCTCATAAAGCATATTGTCAGGTCTTACACCGAGAGAAAGTACCACATAGTCAGCTTCAACAAAACTTTGAACTTTTGTTTTAGTATTTTCAACGGTTACTCCGTTTTCCGTAATTTCCATCAATTTTGAAGACGGCATAAATACAGTTCCTGCTTTTTCAAGTTTAGGAAGTGCGTCGTCAAGTTGCTGGAACCAAGCACCCGGAGCAATCTTATCCGCCATTTCAATGATTGTAACTTTATTGTTGTTTTCGCAAAGAAGTTCAGATGTTTCAAGTCCTGTCATACCGGAACCGATAACTGCAACTTTCTTATTTTCAAGTTTTACGGTACCATCCAAAATTTCTGTTACTGTACAAGAATTTTCCTTTTGGAACGGTTTTGGGAATATAGCATTACCGCCTGTTGCAATTATTACTGCATAAGCACTCTCATTTTCAAGCATTTCAGCAGTAACTTCCGTATTGAAAACAACTTTAGCACCTGCTTTTTCAGCATTGATTAAAAGGTCTTTTGCACACCAATAAATCTTTTCTTTATGAGGAGGTTGAGAAGCCAAATATACTTGACCGCCGACCTTGTCAGCTTTTTCATAAACAGTAACATCAAAACCTCGTTTAGCAAGTATTTCAGCACACATTAAACCTGCAACGCCTGCTCCGACAACAGTTACCTTTCTGCCGTTACCGTTCTTTATCAATTCTGTTCCCTCACGGCCAACAAGAGGATTTACACTGCAATGACCGTTTGTTCCCTCAAATGCACCTGCTTCCATACTTTCAAAGCAATACAAACAACAAACACAATGTTTAATTTCATTTTGTTTATTATTTTCTGCTTTTTGACACCAATACGGGTCGGCAATGAGAGGTCTTCCGAGACCGATTAAATCTTGTGAACCTTCCTCTAATTGCTTTTCAGCCTGCTCGGGAGTTCTGATTAAGTTTGCGGCAATTACAGGAATGCTTACTTCCTTTTTTACTGCTTCTGCGAGATATTTACGCCATCCGCACTCAAATGTAGCAGGTTCAAGCCAATAATTAAATGTATCATAAGCAGCGCTTGAAACATCAATAGCGTCAATTCCTGCTTTTTCAAGCCTTTTTGCTATTTTTACGCCTTCTTCAAGGTTATATCCCTTATTTTTTTGACCGATTTTTTCATACATTTCATCTACTGAAAGACGAACAACAATTGGGAAATCATTTCCGCATCTTGACCTAATTCCCGATATTATTTCGAGTAAAAATCTCATTCTGTTTTCCAAATTGCCGCCGTATTCATCAGTTCTGTGATTTGTATTAGGGCTTAAAAACTGTTGAATAAGATAGCCGTGTGCCGCATGAAGATATACACCGTCACAACCTGCTTTTTTTACTCTTTCAGCACCATCAATAAACTGTTTTACAAGTTTTTTTACGGCAGAATTTGAAAGTCCCCTATTTACACTGTCAGCAAAATTACTTTTTTCACACTTTGACGGAGAAACAACAGGAGGAACTATATCCTTATCCATAAGTTTTCTGCCGAACGGTACAATATCAAAAAGTAACTTTCTGTAACCGGGAACAAATTTTTCACAAGTAACACTTAAAGGAACAGTACCAATCATCAATCCTAAATTTTGACGACCCGGATGATGAAGTTCAACCATAAACTTTGTACCGTACTTATGTATTCTTCTTGCCATTTCTGCAAGCGGTTCAATATGATAGTCATGTGAAACTGCCAACTGTCCGAACGATGACGCCCCCGTTACATCGTTCACACGGGTAATTTCTGTTACAATAAGACCTGTACCGCCCTTTGCTCTTTCTTCATAGTAATTCATCATTTGTTCAGTCGGACAACCGTTTATTTGACCGAAACCAAGCATCATCGGTTCCATAACCACTCGGTTTTTCAATTTCAAATTTCCGATAGATACCTCTGAAAAAAGTTTTTTAAATTCCATCTCGCACCTCTCAATTTTAAAAAGCGGACAAACTTTTGTCTGTCCGCAATATTCACTTATCATCTAAAATATATAAAATATTTTATTTCTTACCGTAAACTTCTGCTTTTCTTTCGTCTTCCCTACGGCAAAAATCTTTGTACCAAACATATATGCCTACGGCAACTAAACCTGCCATAGAAACACCGACAACGATTTTCATACCTTTTTGAATTTTACGCAAAGTTGTTAAACCGCTTGTAAAAAATCCTATTGAAACAAGTAGATTTTGACCGTCACCTGCAACAAAATTGCCTTTTTCACTGTCTATATATACCTTTTCTTTATCGCCGTCTTCATTTTCGGTATAATAGTAAAAACTAAAAGCATTTATAGGGTTGTTAGGATCTTCTTTTTCGTTATATTCTTTATTTTCTTCAACATAAAAAGTGTACTCATTTCCGAGTGTATCTTCCGTAGAAATTTTTTCGGGCATAAGTGCAAGAACTGCTTTAGTATAAAACTTTGAATTAAAAACATCTGCTGAAGTAATTTTTACTGCTGCAAAACAAAAAATTGATATAAACGCAAAAATGCACGCAAGAGAAATGCAAATCTTTTGCCATTTCAGCAGTTTTCTTTTTTCTTTATTTGACATTTGTACCTCCAAAAAACAAGTTTGCTTTTAACAAACATTAAATTATGGTATCAGTATATCATATTACATAAATTAAAGCAATGTTTTCTAAATATTTATATTAATATTTGATATTTAATATTTAATTTTTATAAATAAAATATTTTTAACCGTCAACAATAATTTTAAATATAATATGAATATATTTTAATTCAAAAATTAACTATCTGTATTATTTGACAATATTTTTACCGACTTGTGTTGTTTATTTGATAAATTTCTATAAATTTCTTTACAAATAGTTGACTTTTTTAAAATTTTTATGGTAATATTTAGTTGAAATAAATACAGAGGGGGTAAAATTTTGAATACAACAATTTTATCAATTGGCGTTATATGCGGAATAATTGCTATTGCATTTGCCGTTATAACTGCCGTAATCATTTCAAAACAACCCGAAGGAACCGAAAAAATGAAAGAAATTGCTAATGCAATATCGTCCGGTGCAAAAGCATTTTTATTTTCTGAATACAAAGTTCTTTTGGCATTTTCAGCCGTATTGTTCCTTGTTATAGGATTTTTCTTGCCAAACGGTTGGTTGACGGCACTTTGTTTTTTATGCGGTGCGATTTTTTCAACACTTGCAGGCTATTTCGGTATGAGTGTGGCTACAAAAGCAAATGTCAGAACTGCAAACGCAGCCCGTGAAAAAGGTATGAATAAAGCACTTAAAATAGCATTTAACGGCGGTACCGTAATGGGACTTTCGGTTGTCGGATTGGGCGTATTGGGAATATCGCTTATTATGTTGTTTATCGTAAAAGACGACGCAACAAAAATCAATGTACTTACAGGTTTCAGTTTAGGTGCGTCTTCAATAGCACTCTTTGCCCGTGTAGGCGGCGGTATTTATACAAAAGCAGCCGATGTAGGTGCTGACCTTGTAGGTAAAGTTGAAGCAGGAATACCTGAAGACGACCCGAGAAACCCTGCAACAATAGCAGACAATGTAGGCGACAATGTAGGTGATGTCGCAGGTATGGGCGCAGACCTTTTTGAAAGTTATGTAGGCTCAATTATTTCTGCAATAACACTTTCTCTCGCCGCAGGAACGGCTCTCGGTTTTAACGGTGCTGTCTTCCCTATCGTTGTTTGTTCGGTTGGCATTATTGCATCTGTCATCTCTACTTTCTTTGTTAAGGGTAAAGAAAACTCAGACCCGCAAAAAGCATTAAAAAGAAGCGAATATGTTTCAAATATTCTTGTTATTATCGCTTCTTTCTTCGGTGCAAAATTCTTATTTGAAGACAACTATCTCAAGATATTCGGTGCTATTGTTACAGGTATCATTGTCGGCAGTGTAATAGGTGAATTGACAGAAATCTTTACATCTGATAAATACAAAAGCGTAAAAGAAATTGCAGAAAGTTCAAAAACAGGTGCCGCTACAAACATCATCAGCGGACTTTCGGCAGGTATGAAATCAACTGCATTTCCTATTCTCATGATTGCAGTCGGAATACTTGCTTCCTACTATTTTGCAGGTCTTTACGGTATCGCTCTTGCCGCAGTAGGTATGCTTTCCACAGCAGGTATAACCGTTGCAGTTGACGCATACGGACCTATTGCAGACAACGCAGGCGGTATAGCAGAAATGAGCGGTCTTGATAAATCTGTCCGTCAAATTACAGACAAACTTGACAGTGTAGGAAATACAACTGCCGCAATCGGAAAAGGTTTTGCAATCGGCTCTGCCGCACTCACGGCACTTGCACTTTTTGCTTCGTATGCTTCAACAACGGGAATTGCAGACGGCGGAATGAGTATTCTTGATGCAAAAGTTGTATGCGGACTCTTTATCGGTGCAATGCTGCCATTCCTTTTCTCTGCTTTCACAATGAATTCAGTAGGTAAAGCGGCAAATAAAATGATTGATGAAGTAAGAAGACAATTCAGAGAAATGCCCGGAATACTTAAAGGTACTGAAAAAGCAGACTATGCAAAATGTGTTTCTATATCTACAAAAGCTGCACTTCACGAAATGATAATACCCGGTATTATGGCTGTTGTATCTCCTCTTGCAGTAGGATTTTTGCTTGGCAAAGAGGCTCTCGGAGGTATGCTTGCAGGCGCTCTTGTTTGCGGTGTAATGATGGCTATATTTATGTCAAACTCAGGCGGTGCATGGGACAACGCAAAAAAATATATTGAATCTCTTCCTGACGGAAAAGGTTCTGACTCACACAAAGCAGCAGTTGTAGGAGATACCGTCGGTGACCCGTTTAAAGACACAAGCGGTCCTTCAATAAATATTCTCATTAAACTTATGACTATTGTATCACTTGTTTTTGCAACAACTTTCGGTGAAGGAATAATTAAGTTCTAATAAATATATAAACAGCACCTGTAAAGGCCGTAAACTTTTACAGGTGCAATTTTTATATTGAAAAAATCATATTTTTATGTTAGCCTATTTAATATAGACAGGAGATGCAAGATATGAAAAATTTAGAAAAAGCAAAACAAATATTATCACAGAAAAATGCCGATGCAATGCTTATCAACAGTGAAGTTAATATGCATTATTTTTGTGATTTTTCACCATCAGAAGGAATAGTTTTAATTACAAAAAGTGACTGCTATCACATAGTTGATTCAAGATATACGGAAACTGCAAAAAACCACGCAGAAAAAACAGGTCTTGAAGTCATAGAGATTTTATCTGCTTTTACAGATGTACTTAATGAATTGTTTAATAAGCACAACATTGATACTGTTTTATTTGAAAATGAAACTATATCACTTGCAAAATATAAACTCTTTTCTTCTAAACTTAATGCACAATTAGTTGAACTCGGAAATGAAATAGAACAACTCAGAAATGTAAAATCAGTTGAAGAAAAAGAAAAAATACGAAATGCTCAAAAAATAGCCGAAAGTGCATATTTAGAACTTTTAAATCATATTGAAATCGGAAAAAGCGAAAAAGAACTTTGTGCTTATTTCGACTATTTAATGGCTAAAAACGGCTCTGACGGCGTTTCATTCAGCACAATTCTTTTAAGTGGTGCAAGAACTTCAATGCCTCACGGTGTTCCATCTGATAACACCGTAAAAAAAGGTGATTTTGTTCTCTTTGACTTCGGTGCAACTTTGGACGGCTATCACTCTGACACGACAAGAACTGTTTGCGTAGGCAACCCTACCGAAGAACAACAATTTGTTTACAATCTTGTTTTAAAAGCTCAACTAGCAGGAATAGACGCTCTTAAAGCAGGTAAAAAATGCAGTGATGTTTATTATGAAGCATATAATGTTTTAGACAAAGAAGGCTATGCACAGTATTTCAGACACTCACTCGGACATTGTGTAGGACTTGAAATTCATGAAGGATACAGTTCTTCCCCAACTTCCAATGACATATATCAAGTCGGAAATGTAACATCGGTTGAGCCGGGCGTATATCTTCCCGGCAAATTCGGAATAAGAATTGAAGACATCTTATATGTTACAGAAAACGGAAGTGAAAATTTGGTAACTCTCGACAAAGAACTTATTGTATTATAAAAAGTATCATAAAAAATCACGCAATAAAAATTGCGTGATTTTTTTATACATTTTCAAATATTTTTTCAATATCTTTTTTCAAAGGTAAATTGTTTGCATTTTCCATAACATACAAATAACTTTGTTTTGCTTTTTCAAAATTCCCTTTTCGCAAATACGAAATTGCTTTTAAATATTCGGCAACAACTTTATTGTACAAACTCGTTTCTTTATTGTTATTGATAATTTCAACAGTACTGTCATAATTATGTTTTAAAAATTCAGATTGAGCATAAACAAGATTATTATTGCGATACTTTTGACTGTACTTTTTTAAAAATTCATCAAAACACTTCGAGTTTTCTTCTGAAAAAGCCTTGCTTGCAAGAATAAAATCTTCGTAAAAATCAATTTGTTTTGATTTACTGTTTGTGTTTTTAATAACTTCAATATATCTTAAAGCGTCTTCATACCTTCTGTTTACAACCAAAGCCTGTACAAATAAATATTGAAAATAGTGAAAAAGATTTTTTTCAAGTTTACTTGTTTTGTCAATTCCGAAATTTACGGCATATTCTGTATATTTTAAAAATTGTTCGGCATCACACTTATCAATAAGAATTTTATTAAAAGGTTTTACTAAATTCAAAACCGAAATCGCTTGGTAAACGCTCGCTGTAATTAATGAAAACACAGCCGAGAGAATAATTGTCAAAAAATTATTCAAATCAAAGTTCATAAAAATCTTTTCAATCAAAAATACAACAAATAAAAACAAAAAATATAAAACTAACACGAGCACTATTGACTTAGTCAATATACTTTTTGCTTTTTTATATGTTTCTTCAACCGTTTGTTCCATAAAATCTTTTCCCCACTCTTTAAAATTTAAAAACTATATTATATAATATCACAATCAATTTAATATTTCTACAGAATATTAAAAATTAAATTTAAATTAAAAATTGACTTGACTTAATTTTTTATTACTGTTAGACTATAAACGGAAAATAAATTATAAGAATTTTGGGAGGATTTAACAAATAATGGAACTTTATGACTATTTTGTAGATACTCTGCAAAAAGAACTTGTTCCCGCTTTAGGTTGTACGGAACCTATCGCCATTGCTTACGCATCCGCTGTCGCTCGTGACTGCTTAGGCGATTTTCCGAAAAAAGCAATTTTAAAAGTAAGCGGAAATATATTAAAAAATGTTAAAAGTGTATATGTACCAAACACAAACGGAATGAAAGGCGTAGATTCTGCTTGTGTAGTAGGCATTGTTGGCGGTGACGCATCTCTTGAACTTGAAGTTTTAAAGAGCGTCACACCAAATCATATAGAAAAAGCAAAAGAACTGTTAAAAAACAAATTTTGCACGGTTAAACACTTAAAATCGAACGAACCTTTACATATTGAAGTAACCGTTTTCAACGATGAAAAATCGGCTGAAGTTGAACTAAAAGGTGCTCATACAAGAATTGTGCGAAAAGCAATCAACGGTAATACCGTTTTTAAACTTGATGAAACTCAAGAAACACAAAACAAAGTAAACTGCGAACTAAAAGATATATATGATTTTGCCTGCAATGTGAAATTAGATGATATAAAAGATGTTATTGAAAGACAAATTCAATATAATACTGCAATATGTGAAGAAGGACTTAAAAACAACTACGGTCAAAACATCGGTAAAACTATTTTAAATACATATGGAAATGACACTAAAGTAAGAGCAAGAGCTTTGGCAGCGGCGGGTTCTGACGCAAGAATGAGCGGATGCAGTTTGCCTGTTGTAATTAATAGCGGCAGCGGAAATCAGGGCATTACCGTTTCCGTTCCTGTCATAGAATTTGCAAAGAAATTAAAATGCAATGAAGAAAAACTATACAGAGCACTTGTACTCTCAAATCTCATAGCCATACATTTAAAACACGGTATGGGAAAACTGTCGGCGTTTTGCGGCGTTGTAAGTGCAAGTTGCGGAACAGGTGCAGGTATAACATTTCTTCACACAGAAGATTTTGATTTAATATCTCAAACTATAACAAATACCGTTGCAAATGTATCGGGAATTGTGTGTGACGGAGCAAAAGGCTCGTGTGCTGCAAAAATAGCATCTTGCGTTGACGCCTGCATTTTAGCACACTATTTAACTATGTCGAAAAACACCTTTAAATCGGGAGACGGTATAGTATGCAAAGATATTGATTCAACATTAAACGGAATTATGAAAATCGGTAAAGACGCAATGAAAGAAACCGATAATGAAATTTTAAACATTATGTTTTCAACATATAAATAAATATTATTATTTCAGATAGGAGTATAACTATGTCAAACATTACAAATGAACCTAAAAACAAATTGAAACTTCTTCAAACTATTCGAGGACAACTTGAGCAAAGAGCAATTTGGCTTGCTCTTCTTTCTCAAGAAGCCGAAAGAAAAGGTTTGGACATAAGCGAATTTGGTCAAGAGTCAATTAACCAATGCGGTATAATGCAAGGAAAAGACTTGGCACAGGGCAGCACAGACCTTCGTGACCTTCGCAAACGCCTTTTCTCAAAAGGAGCAAGAATGGTGTTTGAAATGGACCTTTTGGAAAGCACTGAAGACAAACTCTCACTCAACTTCCACTATTGTCCTCTTGTTAAAGGCTGGCAAAAAATGGGATTGAGCGATGAAGAAATTGCTCGTCTTTGCGATACTGCAATGTGCGGTGACCACGCTATTGCAAGGCAATTCGGTGCTGAACTTCATCTTGGCAAAGTCATTGCCAAAGGTGCACCAATTTGTGAACTGCGTTTTGTAAAAGAAAAAAAAGACTGAAAATGACAGAAGAAAACCACTAAAGAACCAAAACGGTTTTTTAGTGGTTTTTTATTATTAATATCAAAAAACAACTCCGAAAATTTCGGAGTTGTTTCATTAATTATTCTACGCCGTTAAATGTAAACTTTTTATTTTCATTATCATAATCTACGATACATTTTTCGCCTTTTGCAATTTTATTTTCAAGGATAAGTTCACTCATCCTGTCTTCAATATTATTTTGAATTGCTCTTCGTAAAGGTCTTGCACCATAAACTTTATCAAAGCCTGCATCGGCAATTGCAGAAATTGCATTTTCAGTAAATTCTGCACTGATTTCTATTGATTCAAGTCTTTTTGTGAGTGTTTTTAACATTCTTCTTGCGATTTCTTCTATATCGCCTTTCTCAAGTTGTTTGAAAACAATAATATCGTCAACTCTGTTAAGAAATTCGGGTTTAAATGTTCTTTTCAAATCCTCCATAACAAGTTTTTCGATATTCTCATTTTCATTGCTGTTAGAACCGAAACCGAGAGAAGTAGTACCATCGGTAATTTTTGAAGCACCGACATTTGAAGTCATAATGATTATAGCATTTTTGAAGCTGACTTTTCTTCCCTTTGAGTCTGTCAAAACACCGTCTTCAAGAATTTGAAGAAGCATATTAAACACATCGGGATGTGCCTTTTCAATTTCATCAAATAAAACTACCGAATACGGTTTTCTCCTGATTTTTTCAGTTAACTGACCGCCTTCATCATAACCGACATATCCGGGAGGTGAACCGATAAGTTTAGAAACAGTGTGTTTTTCCATAAACTCACTCATATCGAGTTTTATTATAGCATCTTCACTGCCGAACATTGCTTCAGACAACGCTTTACACAGTTCGGTTTTACCTACGCCTGTCGGTCCCAAAAAGATGAATGAGCCAATTGGTCTTTTTGGATTTTTAAGTCCTACTCTTCCTCGTCTGATTGCCTTTGAGATAGATGTAACTGCTTTATCTTGACCTACAATTCTTTCATGGAGAATTTTTTCAAGATTGAGTATCTTTTCGCTTTCCTCTTTTGTGATTTGCGAAACAGGTATGCCTGTCCAATTTGAAACAACAGTCGCTATATCTTCAGGTGTAACTTCAGGTACTTCATGTGAAGATGAATTCTTCCATTTTTCTTTTTCCTGTGAAAGCAAATCTTTTAGTTCATTTTCTTTATCACGAAGTTTTGCAGCATCTTCAAAATTTTGAGAATTTACCGCTGACTGTTTTTCCTGTGAAAGTCTTTTTATTTCCGCTTCCATCTCTTTTAAGTTCTGTGGCGGAGTAAACGCTTTTAATCTTAATTCGGAAGCTGACTCGTCTATAAGGTCAATTGCTTTGTCGGGTAAAAATCTGTCGGCTATATATCTTGAACTCATCTTAACGGCAGAATCTATTGCTTCATCCGTAATTTTTACTTTATGATGTGCTTCGTACTTATCTCTCAAACCTTTAAGAATTTCAACTGCCTCTTCTTCAGTCGGCTCTCCTACAAGAATTGACTGAAATCTTCTTTCAAGAGCGGCATCTTTCTCGATATATTTTCTATATTCGTCGATAGTAGTAGCACCAATTACCTGAAGTTCTCCTCTTGCAAGCGACGGCTTTAAAATATTTGCAGCATCAACTGCACCCTCTGCCGAGCCTGCGCCTATAATCGTATGAACTTCATCAATAAACAATATTATGTCTTTAGACGCTTTAACTTCTTCTACTGCTTTTTGAATTCTCTCTTCAAAATCGCCTCTGTATTTTGTACCGGCAACCATGGAAGTTAAGTCAAGAGATATAATTCTCTTATTTCTCAAAAGTTCCGGAACTTCGTCTTTCGCTATTTGAAGTGCCAATCCCTCTGCAATAGCCGTTTTTCCTACACCGGGTTCGCCTATAAGACAAGGATTGTTTTTTGTTCTTCTTGACAAAATTTGAATTACTCTTTGAATTTCTTTTTCTCTGCCGATTACAGGGTCGATTTTGCCTTCTTTAGCAAGTGCGGTTAAATCTTTGCCGTATTTTTCAAGCGTTTCGCTCTTTGAATTTGATTTTTTATCGGTCGGATTAGTTGAATTATACTGTTCGTCATCAACACCTATAGCACCTGAAAGGACTTTAAGTATATCGTTTTCATGCACACCGCAAGCATTCAAATAACTTACTGCATAGGAGTCTTGTTCTTGCAAAATTGCAATTAACAAATGCTCTGTACCGACATAACTGTGGAACATTCCCCTTGCAGATTGGTAAGCTATTTCGAGTATTCTTTTGGCTCTCGGAGTAAAATCATTTGGATTTAATTTTGTAGCCGAGCCTATGCCTGTTGTATTTTTTATCATTTCAAGAATTGTATCTGCCTCTGCTCCGCACTCATGCAAAGCAACAGACGCAACACCTGAACCTTCTTTTAAAAGTCCGAGCAAAATATGTTCGCTTCCGATATAATTATGTCCCATACTTTCTGCCGACTCTATTGCAATATTTAAAGCTTCATTTGCTTTTGCCGTGAAATTACTGAATTTATACATATCGTTTTCCTCCTTTGTGAAAGAAAACATATTCTTTCACTTAGTATTTATTTAATTCTTCTCGTGTTATACCTGCACGAAGTTTGTCTCTTTCTTCCCGTCCGAGATTTGCATTTGCTCTCATTGTCAAATTTCCTCTTTGAACGCCGATAATAAGTGAACTTATCACTTCATAAGGTATTTCAAAATATCCGAGAGAAACACCCAATCTAACTAAAGAAATCATTGTGAAAAATTCATCGGTAGATAATTTTCTTGCCATTTTAAGTGTGCCCAAAGCTCTGAAAATTCTATCTTCAAATTCATCAAAGCCTTTAAGTTCTTCTCTTGCACTTCTTTCCTGTTTTACTATTTGGTCACAAATTGCGTTCAAATTTTCAATAGCATTTTGTTCCGTAATGCCGAGTGTCACCTGATTTGACAAATAGAAAAACGCACCTTTATCCGAATATGCAGGTTTTAATGATAAACCGAGTTTATTTACCATTGCTGACAATTTTGCAAGTTGTCCTTTTGCTGCCAATGCAGGCAAGTGCAACAAAACCGATGCTTTCATACCCGTACCCAAATCGGTCGGGCAAGAAGTTAAAAAGCCTAAATTTTCATCATAGGCAATATGCAAATGAGCTGCAAAAATATCGTCGATTTTATCAGCTTTTGCATAGGCAGTTTGCAAGTCTTGACCGCTTTGCATAACTTGAAGTCTGATATGGTCGTCTTCACAAAGCATTATTGACACACTTTCGTCATTTGAGAGCAACAATGCACTGTTTTTACAATTATCGTAAAATCTTCTTGTGATAAGTTGTTTTTCAACGAGCGACAAAACTTGAGCGTCAGTTAACGAATCCATTTCTACAAGATTAAATTCGCCTGCCATTTTTGAATTTTTAATAACTGCAAAAATCTTTTTTATAACAGATTTTTTTATTTCCGAGTTCATTCTTGTAGGAAACGGTGCATCTTCAAGATTTCTTGCAAGTCTTATCCTTGAGGATATAACAACATCGCTGTTATTACCTTGTGAAATATACCATTTAGCCATTTTGTTTGCCCTCCTCAAGTTCTTTTATCTTATCTCTCAAAATTGCAGCCTGTTCAAAATTTTGAACTTTTACCGCCTCTTTAAGTTCTTCTTTTAATTTTTCTATTTCACTTTCGCCCGATTGAACATTGTTTTCTTTTTCATTGTCATCAACATAGGAAATATTTTTACCGATATGATGTGCTTTACCGTGTATTCTTTCGAGAGACGGTCTAAGACCGTCATAAAATTTATCATAGCAATGAGCACATCCGACTTTTCCGTTTGAAACAATATCGTTGAAACTTGAATTGCAGTATGAACAACGGTCAACTCCTGCAAGTGAATTTAATGCTGCGGCACCGGCACCAAGAAAATTGCCGAAAAATGAACCCATATCGAACGGTTCAAACATTTCATCTGCATGAAGTTCATGAGCACATTCGGAACACAGATGCATTTCAGTTACTTTTCCGTTTATGTTTTGTTTAATATATGTTGTTGCTTCTTTTTTATTACAATGTTGACATCTCATAGTCAATTCCTCCTATTTACTGTAATTTAACAATAGACTTTTGAAAAGATTTGCCCGTATTCTGTCTTTTATTTCCGAGGGAATACGAACACCTGTTTCTTTAAATATGTTGTCTGATACGCTTCCGAGCATCATTTTCGCTCCCTTATCATCAAGAACTTTTTGACGGTGAAGATTGTAAATATGAGCATTTGCAGTTTTTTCATCTATTGCGTCGCCGATTGAATTTACTAAATGCATAATGGCAACCGACTCATTTCCTGCTCTTGTTATTAAAATATATCCGCCGCCGCCTCGTCGGCTTTCTATTGTATAGCCTTGCTCCGGCGTAAATCTCGATGTAATTACATAGTTAATCTGACTGGGAACACAACCAATCTGCTGAGCTAAATCATTTCTTTGTATCTGAACAGTTTGGTTTTCTTCGGAAAACATATCAAGAATCATATTTGCTATAACATCTGACATTTTCATTTTCTTATCATCTCTTTCCCTTACTTTAGGTCTATTGACTTTGACTTTCTTTGACCTTTAATTACATTATACACAAAGGTCAGAGAAAGTCAATACTTTTTCAAGAATTTTAAAAAATATTTTTTAAAGCAATTTCATCATTTCTTTTTTTATTTTTTGTAAAATTCTTTTTTCAAGCCGTGATATATAACTTTGCGATATGCCGAGTAAATCAGCAAGTTGTTTTTGTGTATGCTCTTGTTCCCCACCTAATCCAAATCGTTTATTCATAAGATTTTTTTCTTTTTCAGGCAATGCATTAACAACATCGCATAAAAGTCGTTTTTCATCTTCGTATTCAACATTTTTAGATATTTCATCAGGTTCGCTTCCCAAAACATCTCTTAAAAGAAGTTCATTCCCGTCCCAATCTACGCTTAACGGGTCGTCAAATGACACTTCTGTCTTACTGTTTGATATTTTTCTCAAATGCATTAAAATTTCATTCTCAATACACCTTGATGCATAAGTGGCAAGTTTAATATTTTTATTAGGGTCAAAAGTTCTTACTGCTTTCATTAAACCTATTGTACCGATAGAAATCAAATCCTCAGTCGAGGTATTTTTACCGTCAAATTTTTTTGCAATATAAACTACAAGTCTCAAATTATGTACTATAAGCAACTCTCTGTTGTCCTCAATACCGTTTTTTAATTCTTCCATAATTTTTTCTTCTTCTTTTTTTGAAAGTGGCGGCGGAAGCGACTCAAATCCGCCAATATAAAGCAAATCTTCACTTTTAAATAAACTTCTTAAAAACTCAACTATTTTTGAAAACAAAACTACACCTCAATATTTTAAAATCATCGGATTAAATATAGCACTGAAATCTTTTTTGGAAAAATCCATATCGGACAGTGCGACATATACATTTTTTATCTCTATCTCATCAGAATTTACGCAAACAACAACCTTGTCGGGCTTAAAACACTCCATAATTCCATTTGAATTGATTGTGTTAAAAGGAACTATTCTTTTTTGTTTATTATTACAGAGTAAAAACACCTTGCTTTTTTCTGCAATAATCACGGGAAAATCTGAAAATGGCTCTTTTAATTTATTTCCCGTATCTGCGAAAGCATAAAGATTTACACACCTCTCTTCCGAATATATTTTCAGCAAATAAATTTGTTTTTTTAATGCAATATGATTATATATTCTTATAACCGCACAAGAAATGAAATATGCAGAAGCACCACTTAAAATCAAAACCGTTGCACTTACATCGAAATATACACAATCGTTATTTATAACAATTCCCGGCGGTTCAAAAATAAACCACAATGCTATTATCACGCCGAGTAAAAGCATAGACGAAAAAAAATATACAAGTGTTGTTTTTAAATACGTACTGACTCGCTTGAAAGAAAACGCCGTCGCAACAATAACTAAAGCAGAAAAGATTTTTCCGAGAAAAGAAACAAATATACTCATATCTTCTGCAAATATCACAAAAGAATATACTCCTCCCATTGTGGCTGCAAGCAATATTCTGTACATTTTATAAAATGATTTTGAAATTTTAGATGTGACAAGCAATATTAAAAATGTCATAAAAAAATTAATAATAAAAAGCACATCAATATAAATAACCGTTTTCATAAGTTAAGTATAATCAATGTGCTTTAAATATTTTGACGAAAAATATAATTATTTTATTATTTCTATTGTTTCAATAATAACATCGTTAATGGGTTTGTCTGCTGCCCCACAAGGAACAGCGGCAATGTCTTCAAGAGTTTTTTGACCACTTATTATTTGTCCGAAAACAGTATGATGGAAGTCAAGCCACGGCGTACCGCCGACTTTTTTATAGTTTTCATATACTTCTCTCGGAAAACCTCTGTCTTCAAGTTCTTCCATCTGCTGACAAAGGCTTTCAGGAACACTTGATGACTGTACGATAAAGAACTGACTGCCGTTTGTATTCGGACCTGCATTTGCCATTGAGAGAGCACCGTAATAGTTTCTTGCTTCAACAGAAAATTCATCTTCAAATGATTTGTTCCAGATTGACTCACCGCCACAGCCTGTTCCTGTCGGGTCTCCACCCTGAATCATAAAGTCTTTAATAACACGATGGAAAATAAGACCGTCATAATAACCGTTTTGAGCGTGAGTAGTGAAATTTTCTACTGCTTTCGGAGCAATTTCCGGAAAAAGAACGAACTCCATATCTCCCCTGTTTGTTTTAATTACGGCTTTCAACCCGTCTTTTGTTTCTAACTGATTAAACATCGCTTAACTCCTTTATAAGTTTTTCATTAATTTCTTTAATAATATTTTTATCTATTTTTAAAATTTTTCGGTCGTATGTCAAAATTCCGTTGAGTTCATCTTCAACATCCGAAAGTTGTGTGTAAACGCAACCTGAAATACCGCCTCGTTTTACTTGAGGGATTATAACATTTTCATACAAGTTTGAAAAAGCATTTTCAAGCATTTTTTTCGTGAAAAATACTTTGTAACCAAACATTTTATTGTTGAAAGTATGTCCCTCTATTTTTCTTGAATAGCCGCCAAATTCCGACAATAAGTATGGTCTGTTACCGCAAATATTTTTAACCCTGATAGGTGTGAAATATATATGCTCGCTTTTAAAATCTGTTTTTCCTCTGTCGTGCCAACCCGAAGTAGTATCTACAAGTCTTGTTGAGTCAATTTTTTTCAAAATATCATAGTACTTACAAGAATCAAACTGACCCCATCCTTCATTAAATGGTACCCAAATTGCTATTGAAGGACAATTATAAAGATAGTTTACGGTGTCATATAATTCCTGTTCATACAAAGCTCTTCCATATACATCTTCCCTATGGAAATTCTTATATACAGTATCGTCGATATTTACTCCGATAAACGGCAATATACTTACTTCATTACCATAAGTACCTCCGCCGTTAACCATATCTTGAATAACGATAATTCCATAAACATCGCAATAAAAGTACCATAACAACGGCTCAATTTTAATATGTTTTCTAATCATATTAAAGCCAAGTTTTTTCATCATGGCAACATCGTTTTGCATAGCCTCTTCACACGGAGGTGTGAGCAAACTCTCAGGATAGTATCCTTGATCCAAAACGCCTGTTAAAAAACAAGGTTTATTATTGAGCATAAATCTCATAACGCCCATACTGTCTCTGCCGTATGAAAACTTACGCATGGCAAAATACGATTTCACAAAATCACTGTTTGTTTCAAAAGTAACTCTGTAAAGATTAGGATTTTCAGGCGACCAAGCCTTAAAATCTTCAAATTTCAAAGTTAAATTACCGTTTTTTGTTTCTCCGTTCAGCACAAGTTCATCTTTGTCATAGACACAAACTTTGATATTTTCTTTTTTGCCAATTTGACAAAATTCAAAATTTACGCTTTTTGCATCAAAATCGGGAGTAATTTTAACAGACTTGATATAATCCGTGCTTACAGATTCAATCCAAACACTCTGCCAAATGCCCGATTGTGCCGTATACCAAATTTGACCTCTGTTGAGTTTTTGCTTGCCCCTTGAGAAAGACTTTGTATCCGTAAAATCCTGAACAGAAACACAAAGTGTATTTTCACCGTAACGAATATATTCTGTAATATCAACTTCAAACGGCGTATATCCTCCGACATGATAAAATACAGACTTACCGTTTATATACACTTCAGCAATTTGGTCAACTGCACCGAAATGCAAAATAATTCTGCCTTTGTTGAAATCTTTGTCAATATTAAAAGTACGCTTATAGTGCATAAACTCATTTGGATTAAGAACTCTGTTAACTCCCGATAATTCAGTTTCGGGAGAAAACGGTACCAAAATGTCTATTGGAAACATCTCTGGCAATTCTGCACTGTTTGTAAAAGCACAACTCCATTTACCGTTTAAACACATATAACTATTTCTTTTAAACTGTGGTCTGGGATATTCACTTAACGGAATATCTCCCACCTTGTCAAAATACTTTGTCGATATCATACCAACACCCCTTTTTTACTCAACGGATATGATTTTTTTATTTTCAATTGCAATATGTTTGTTGCAAATGTCAAGAGCCGCTTTTTTATGCGAAATGATGATGCAAGTTATATTTTTTAATTCTTTCAAGTTTGTTAAAAACTGCTTTTCTGTTTCTTCATCAAGTGCGGAAGTTGCTTCGTCTAACAAGAATATGGGAGACTTGCTGAGTAAACTTCTCGCAATGGCAATTCGCTGAACCTGACCTTCCGAAAGACCTGCTCCGTGTTCACCTATTTTGGTATCAAGTCCGTCCGGAAGTTCGTTTATAAAACTTTCTGCACAACTTATTCGGATTGCTTCTTTAATTTCTTCTTCAGTTGCATTTTGATTTATAAAAGTTATGTTATCTCTGATTGTTCCCGAAATAAGCATATTCCCCTGTGGAACATAGGCAAACAGTTTTCTTGTATTCACATCGGCATTTATTCTATACGATGAGGTATTGATAAAAATATGTCCGTCATCAACATTAAAAACTCCGAGCAATAATTTTAACAGTGTACTTTTGCCAATACCCGATATTCCCGTAATCGCTACAAAATCGCCTTTTTCAAACTCAAAAGATGTATCGTCAAGAACTATGTCCCTGTCGTAACTGAATGTGATATTTTCAAATGATATGCTTTTTAAATTTTTATATAAATCTTTAATGTCAACATCTTTTTCGCCTGCTGTTTCGTTTGGAAGATTATCTATTTCCATCAATCTCTCGGCAGATGCCAAAATTGCAAAATATTTCGGCATTACTCCCGTAAGGGCTGCAAACGGAGACTGAATTTGATTTACAAGTTGTAAAACAGCAGTTACCGTACCGTATGTAAAAGTGCCGTCCAAAATTTTAAATGCACCGAAACCGAGTGCAAAAACATAGCCCAAATTGAACATTGTTGAAATAGCGGCATTTGATGCAATAGCAAAGTTTTTCCTTTTCATTTTTGCAGAATAGTTGTTTTCCTGCAATTCTTCGGCATTTTTTTGAACTTTATCTTCAACAACAAAAACTTTTATTACAAGCAGATTTGAAACAACTTCCTGAATGAAAGACCTTGTTTTCCCCTCTGTTTCCTGAACTTTTTTATGGAGTCTTTTAATTGTTTTACGAAAAAACTGAGAACAAACCGCAACCACAACACCTCCGACTAAAAAGAGAAGTGCAAAAACGCTGTCAATTTGAGTTAAATATATAAAAGCACAAATAAGTCTTGTAAAAAGTGAAATGACGGTCGGAATAAGTGTTGTAAAACCGTCGCTGATGAGTTGTATATCATTAAAAAGTCTGTTTTGCAATTCACCTGTATGATACTTTGAAATTTGTGCAAAATCTTTTTTAGCAATTTCTTTAAGCAAATGACTTTTAAAAGCTATTTCAAGTCTTCCCTTTATTCTTTCTTCAAGGCCTCTTGTAAGCAAAGTCAAAACAAGCTGGAGCATTACAAGTGCAAAAAGATAAATCGCATATTTTACAACATAGTTTATATCTGCATATTCAACAGCGCCGTCGATAATTTCCTTTGAGATTTTTGCAAAAAACACAGATGTTACGGCAACAATTACATTCACTGCAACCATAACAGATATTTTGAAAATCTGACCTTTTCCTATTGAATACATCCATTTAATTACGGTCAAATCCGACTTTTCAACTCTGTTTTTAATTTTTACATCATTTTTTTCCAAAAGTAAAACTCCTTTTGATTTTATAAAAAACACGATGAGCAAATATAATGTATCGTCTTACGGGAAAAAGTGAAACCCAGATTTTTGAGTAAAATTTATACAATTTATTATTTTCACAATCAATATATTTTTTTCCGTTTTTGTAAAAACCGACAAGTTTGCCGCAAATCATATCATCTGTAACATACTCTTTTGTAAGTAAATTGTCGCCGAGTACAACATAGTCATTTTCACGAACTTCTATAATTCTGTGCATTACATATTTACCGCTTTTCAAAATATATACGGGTATGTCATACTTTTTCAATCTGTCTTCATTTTTTACTACTATTATATTGTCTCTTTGTTCATGTATAAGAGGCCACATACTGTCGCCCTTTGTCAAGCCCGTATATTGACCGTATTTGTCAATAATATCTTTTATAGACTCAAATTCAGACACAAAATTCCCCCAAAGAAAATATTACAAACACATTATAACAAATTCAGTTTAACTAATCAATAATAATAAAAATTTGCTGTAATAAGACAAGCGACAAATTTCATATTTATTTTTAGGTGATGACAATGTTTTCTGCACTTATATCTGCACTGACATCAAGTGTTTTGTACTTCATTTTGCACATTCAAAACACATCGAGTTTTCCAAAACCGTTAAAAGCCTCTGAAGAAAAAGAACAATTACAAAAAATGAAAAACGGCTCGAAAGAAGCAAGAGCGATACTGATTGAAAGAAATCTGCGTCTTGTTTCTCACATAGTCAAAAAATACTATTCAAAAACAAATGATACGGAAGACTTAATATCAATAGGAACAATAGGATTGATAAAAGCCATTGATTCATTTGATTGCGACAAAGGCACAAGGCTTGCCACATATGCTGCAAGATGTATTGAAAATGAAATATTGATGCATTTTCGCAACAACAAAAAATCGGCAAACGACTTATATTTAAACGACTATATCGAAACTGACAACAACGGAAATACGGTAAGTTTACTCGATACAATTCCCGACGAAAGCAATATTGAAGAAGAAACCGAAAGAAAACTAAAAGAAACAAAAATGCTTAAATTGATAAAAGAAATGCCGAATGGCAGAGACAAAAAGATACTGATTATGCGATACGGTTTAAACAACAAACCTGCAATGACTCAGCAACAAGTAGCAGACGAATTAAAAATAAGCCGTTCCTATGTTTCAAGAATAGAAAAGAAATTATTAAATGAACTTCGCAAAAAAATCGAAGATTAAATGCAAAACGACGCTCTTAAAAAAAGCGTCGTTTTTTTATTTTTCTGTATTAAATTTAAAAGTAATTTAAACTAAACAAATTTAATATGCTGCATATTCCTTCCTTTCAAAAAAGAAAAAACAGTATATTCCTTACCATTTTCAATATTTAAAACAGTAACTCCGCCGATTAAATTTGAGGCACCTTTTATGGGAAAACCCGGTTTATAGCCAACGCAATATCCGTCTTTAATATCATAGCACGAATTAAACACATCGGACTCATAATCAGTAATATCCAATCTGTACTGCGTTTCAAAAGAAGAATTTTTGTTTATATCATACTGCATGGTTTTATCATTTTCATTTAAAAACAGAAATGAAGTTTCATCGACAGTTAATGGTATACTTCCCGATGTCAAAAACAGCAAATTTCCGTCTTTATACTCTGAAACAGCACGATTATCTTCAGCATCAATCGAATAAACAAAAAGCCTATTGTCTAAAGAAAACAATTTCTTTATATCTATGTTTTTTTGACCTGCACTTAACGGTAAAAGCGTATTGTTATCAAAGTCTGCCTTGTATATTTTCCCCAAACTTGAACTGCCGTCGTCATTTTGACAAATGCACAACGCAAACAAATCGTCGTTTACAAAGCACATATCTTCAACATACAATATATCATTTTCAGGAATTTTCACAAAATCCGTCGCACTGTTTTTAACTCTTACAAAAAACTTACCGTTTGAATTTTCTGCAAAACAGAAAAAGCCGTTGTCTGTCGGCGTAACTTGTGCAATTTTATCGTACCCGTCAACAGTGATTTTTTTATATAACAGTTTTTTTGTATTTAACTGATAAGCATTATCATCATAGTCAAAAACAATTGTTTTCTCAGGAATTGAAATATAGTGAAATACCGTAAACCCGCCAAAAATCAAGACAACTGCCAATAAAATATAAATAAATTTTTTCATATATATTTATCTTCCTGCTGAAAAACTTCTGACAACAAACTCCGCACCTGTTGTTTCTGCTACTTTACGACTTCTTTCTATTTCCTCTTCGCCTATAACATCTACAACGGTCATTCTGACCTTATTTCCGCACTTTACACAATCTTTTGTAAACTGGAGCATAGCGTCAAATGCTTTTTCAGGATAGATATTTCTTGTTATTTCATCATATTCTTTTGAAGTAGGAGCATTTAAAGAAATTGAAATGATGTCAATATTATCACAAATCTCTTTTGCCGTTTCCCTGCCGTTTATCAAATCTGACAAACCGTTTGTATTCAATCTCAAAGTCATATCGGGATACTTTGACCTAATATATTTTGCAGTTTCAATCATTTTGTCAAGAGCATTTGTAGGCTCGCCGTATCCGCAAAAAACAACAGTATTTGTATCGGAAAAATCGTGTTCGTCAACTGCTTTTTTAATTTCTTCCATATCGGGTTCTTTTTTGAAAAAAAGATTTTCAGCGTCCCCTATTGCATTTGACTGCGACCTAATACAAAAAGTACAACTGCAAGGGCATTTGTTTGTTAAATTAACATAAGTGCCGTCATAATATTTATAAATAATATCTGCCATAATAAAAACCTCATTTCTTCAATGTATTTAATATTTTTGTTTTAAATTTTACTTTATCAAGTGCTGCTGCAAGCAATACAAAAATTACAGCGCTTCCGAGTGGTTGGAGCCAACCTGAAACAAAAGCTGCGACTATCGCAAACTTTGTTCCGTACATTATTGATTCAGCGGCAACATAGCCGAAAATTGTTACCAAACTTGACGGAACAAGCATCATTGCTGACTGCCATGATAAGATTTTATCATCTTTTCTCTTATTTTTCAAATAAATTCTCATTAATGCAAACGGCACAACATTCAATGCTTTGATAATAATTGTAGCAACAGCCCAATTTGCCGAGCCTGCTACAATATCTGCAAGTCCTGCTCCTATTGAAGCAGAAAGCATAGCATACGGTGCCGGTAAAATACACGCAGCCAAATATATTATACCATCGCCGAAATGAGTATAGCCTGCATTTGCCGACGGCGTTATATGAATCATTGTCCCTACAAATACAAGTGCTGAAAACAGTGCTGTATAAGTAATAAGTCTTATTTTGTCATACTGTACTTTTGATTTTCCCATATTTACCTCCAATAAACATTACAATAGTTTTAAACATTTTTCAAAATCAATTCCGTCATTTTTATCGTATATATTTGAAAATGAAATTGTTTTTTCTATAAATTGAGTTGCTGTTTCGACTGCGTCAAACAATCCATTGCCGTTTAAAACACTTGCCAAAACTATGGAAGAAAAAATATCTCCCGTACCCGAAAAACTTGAACTGTTGCATTTTTCGTGATGAATGTACATTGTTTCAAACTTTTTTGAACGATTTTGTTCAAATGCCCATGTAATTATTTTATTATCATTTTTAATACCTGTTACGACAACTGCGTCAATTCCGTTACAAAGTAATTTCTTTGCACCCTTTTCAATGTCGCATTCGCCTGTCAATATTTCAAGTTCTGTAACATTCGGAGTAATAATATCGGCATACATACAAAGATTTTTCATTCTTTTGCACATTTTCTCATTATATGTAGCATATATTTCGCCTTCGTCGCCCATAACGGGGTCAACCAAAACAACAGTATTTTTTTCTTTGAATTCATTTATAAACTGTTCTATATGGTCAAACTGTTTTTCATCTGCAACAAATCCCGTAATTATACCGTCAAATGAAACATTCAGTTTTTTCCATTGGTCTATAATTTTCGGTACAAAATCAGTCAAATCCACATACTCAAAACTATCATAACCTGTTTGGTTTGTAAAATATGATGTTACTACGGGATGGGCTTCAATTCCCATAACCGACATTATCGGTATTGAAACACCGAGAGAACATTTTCCGAAACCCGAAAGGTCATTTATAACTGCACATTTTTTCATAAGTCTTCTCCAAGTTATTGCATTTGTTATGATTTAAGTATATACTATAACTGTCATCTATAAAATACACAATTTTAAATATTTTTTGAGGTACAGTTTTGAAAAAATATATTGAAATATATAACTTTTACAAAGAAAAAATACAAAACGGTTTTTTAAAAAACGGAGATAAGATACCTTCGGTGCGAAAAAGTGCAGAATACTTAAATGTAAGTATAACAACCGTTACTAACGCTTACAATGCCCTTGCCGCAGACGGTTTTATCATAGCAAAAGCACAAAGCGGATACTATGTTTCATATAAAAAGAATAAAGGTCTGCCCGAAAGACAGACAGTTGTTAAAGAAGAAAAAATAAAATACGATTTTAAAAGCAATAAAGCAGACGCATCAAGTTTTGATATTAATCTATGGAAAAGATATATTAAAAATGCATTAAAAAACGACGAAAAACTTTTATCTTACAGTGAAACACAGGGAGAATACGAACTCAGAGTTGCATTGTCAGAATATATAATGAAAAAAAGAAACATTATCGCTCCCCCCGAGCGAATAGTTGTCGGAGCAGGCACTAACAACCTTTTACTTATTCTTTGTTCATTGATAAAAAATAAAAAAACAGTATCAATCCCTGAAAGCAAAAGTTTCAAAATCGGAGAAAGCATATTTAAAACATTTGGATTTGAAATTACATACCGAAACAAAAACGCTCAAATAATTTATGTTTCCCCGTCTCATATGACAAGGTTCGGAGATGTAATGAGTGTTAAAAGGCGAAAAGAACTTGTTGAATATTCGGCAAAAAATAATGCTCTCGTAATAGAAGATGACTACGAAAGCGATTTTTTATACAACAAAAAACCATCGCCGTCTGTTTTCACAATGGCTGAAAAGGACAATGTTGTATATATAGGCTCATTTTCAAGACTTTTGCTTCCCGGAATACGAATAGGTTTTATGGTGCTTAACGAAGAACTTTCCGATTTATACAATAAACACAAAGATGAATTTGTTCAATTTGCTTCTAAAACAGAACAGATAGCACTTTGCAGTTATATTCGTGACGGACACCTATACTCACAAACAAGAAAAATAAGAAGAATATACACTGCAAAAACAAAAGAACTTGAAACTTGTGTAAAAAAGGAGTTTAAACACTCAAAAATCAAAATAAGTGATAACGGTCTTCAACTTTCTATAAAAACAAGTTGTCATAAAACTCTTGAAGAAATAAAAATACTTATGAAAAAACATTCTTTTTATGCCACTGTTGACAGTTTTTCAAACGGAAATATATGTTTAATACTCAACTCGTCGGGAGTAAACACAAACGATTTTGAAGACGCAGTCAATACGCTGAAAAAAATACTCAAATAAAAAAACTCGGACGGCTCATTAATTAAATGAGTTATCCGAGTTTTAATTTATAAGTTTTTAACGGAGAGTTGTTTATAATTCCCGTCGGAACATGTAACATTTATCATTGATTTATCACTTTCGTCAACTGCCCAAATTATACAATCTTTGAAAATGTTAAATCTTTCATCATCACATTCAGGTGCGTCTTCTTCAACAATCGTAGTACATTCTTTCAAAAATCCGTCTGCAACCTTATCATCTAAAGTTTGACCGAAATATTTAAGACCGTTTCCGCCGTTTTTCACATTTTCGGCGTACGGGTCAAAGAAATAATATTCATCATCTATTTCAACTGCACTCCATACTGCATACGCACCGTTTTCTTTTGAACCGATTATATGTGTGGCGTTAAAACCGCTTTGCATTAAAATATACTCAAAAGCAGATGAAACAGCAGGACTCTGACCTGTATTTTCAACAATTGCAGTATATGAGTTACCTGTAATTGTTTTATTTGTCACTGACTGTGCAAAATATTTATAAATGTTCATTATAAATAAGACATCGTTATTTTTAGCAGTTTCTTTTGCCGCAGAAATTATTGAATTGCACTTATCCGTAAATTTTTGAACAAGTGTTTTATGCTCGTCAACGCTGTTTTTATATGCTATATCGTAAGACTCGTTTTTTTCATTGTACCTTATATATTCAACAAGATTGATAAGAGGAAACTGTGATTTTAAAAGCAAGTTTACATCATACTCAATATCTTTGCCAAACTCAACTGTTTTCTCGCCTTTGATAATTGCCTTACATACTTTTTTATACGCTTTTTCAACTTCGGGCTGCATCTCAACATTTGCGTCAAGCGTTATATCAAGTGATGATTTTAACCCGTTTGAAGAACAACCGGCAAAAACAGTAACAATAATTAAAATAGATAAGAATACGCTTAAAAATTTTTTCATATATTACCTCTGTTTAACATTTTAATTTTTTCTAAATTTTCAGAGAAAAACTTTTTGTATGCATCACAATAATCAATATCTTTTGCAGTTCTTTTGCAGCCACACGCTCTGCAAATGCCGAAATACACACACTTTTTACACTTTTCGGGAAAAACAAAGGACTCTTTCACAAAATTTTGAGCCTTTTCGGTTTTTTCGAGTTCCGAAAAAGACGACTCATTAATATTACCCAAAAGCCACTCATCAGTACAGAAAAAGTCGCACGGATACACACTGCCGTCGCCTTCTACCACAAACTGTCTTGAACAAAAGCCGTTCATACCACACTGTTCAGCGTGTCTGCCCGATGCCAAAAGCGAATAATTATCGAACTGTCTTATACTTACTTTATTTCCTCTTGTTATATCATTATAATACAGTCTGAAGGCTTTTTCAAGAAAATATGAATAGTCTGAAACACTCATAAATATATCATCTTCCTGCCTTTCGTATCCAAAAGGAGAAAGACCTGCTATATACTGAAAATAATTTAAAGAATTTTGTTTAAAAAACCTATAACTGTCACGCACGGTATTAGCAGTAAATTTTGTTAACACGGCAAGAACATTGAACTCAACGCCGTGTTTTTTTAAAAGATTTATACCGTTCATCACATCATCGAAAGAGTCCTTTTTATTCGGATAAATTCTATATTTATTTTGTTCTTTATTTCCGTCTAACGAAACACCGACAAGAAAACCGTTTTGTTTAAAAAATTCGCACCATTCATCATTTATGAGCGTGCCGTTTGTCTGAAAACAATAATTAACTGTCGCACCTTTACTGTTGTTCTTGCTTACAAAATCCACAAAATCTTTATAAAACGAAATTCCTGCAAGTGAAGGTTCTCCCCCCTGAAAAACAAAATATACATCTGTATTTTTCGCATAGTCAAGTGCAGACAATATTATGTTGTGCGATGTTTCTTTTGTCATATATCCTTTTGAAAAAGACTGTCTTTGGCTCGCAAGAGAATTGTAAAAACAGTATTCACAACTTAAATTACAGTTACTTGATGATGGTTTTAACATTACTGAAACAGACAATTTTTATACCTCTGCTTTTATTTCTTTATTTTTATCTTTTTCATAAATCAGTTTTAAAAATATTGGTGTAATTACTGATGATATTATAATAAGAATTATAACACAAGTGAAAAATTTAGGAGAAAGAAGACCTGCATCAAAGCCTTTTTGTGCAACTATAAGCGCAACCTCGCCCCTTGTCATCATTCCGACACCGATTTTTAAACTGTCATTCCAAGAAAATTTCAACAACTTTGAAATTCCGCTGCATCCGACAATTTTACTTATAAGTGCCACTAAAACAAAAGCAAGCGTAAACAGTAAAATTTTCGAGTCAATTCCCCTGATATCTGTTTTTAAACCGATACTTGCAAAGAATACCGGTCCGAAAATCATATATGAATTTGTATCAAGCTTTGTTTCGATATAAGGTGCGTCTTTCAAATTCGACAGAATTACGCCCGCAACAAACGCACCCGTAATGTCTGCTATACCGAAAAACTTTTCTGCAACATACGCCATTGCGAAACAAAAAACAAGGCTGAAAATGGATATTCTTCTTGTATGAGGCCAGCGTTTGTTAATAAACTTGAAAACACGGTAAATAATTTCTCCGACAACAAAAGCAAAAACAAAAAATAAAACTGTTTTAAAAATAACAGATGACGGTTTTGTATCTGAGTCTTTCATACCTATAACAAAAGTTAAAACGATAATACCTATAACATCATCTATAATTGCGGCACTCATTATAGTTGTGCCGACTTCTGTTTTTATTTTACCGAGTTCTTTAAGTGTCTGTGCCGTTATTGACACGGAAGTTGCAGTCAAAATTACTCCGATAAATATTGCACTTAAAAACTTTTCATCGCCCAAAGGAGCAAAACCATAAAAAGCAGAATACAATAAATATCCGCATCCAAGCGGTATAAACACACCGCAAAGTGCAATCAAAAACGCTTTAAACCCTGTTTTCTTGATGTCTTCTATATTCGTTTCAATACCTGCACTGAACATTAAAAGTACAACGCCTATTTCAGCAAAAATTTTAATATAATCGCTGATTTGTACAATTCCAAGCAAACTCGGTCCTATTACTATACCTGCAAGGATTTCTCCTGCAACCTGAGGAATTTTTACTTTTCTTGCAAGTATTCCGAAAACTTTTGAAAAAACAATTATAAAAGCTAAATCTTTTAAAATTGAATACAATTCCAAATTAACCGCCTCCTTTAAACCGAGTATATTATAAATCCAACAAAAATAAATTGCAACAAACAATAGTTGTAATATTTTACATTGACATTTTACTTTTTTAAATATAAGATAAAAAAGGATAATCTTAATAACACGGTGATTTATATGAATAAAATTGTAATTGCAATGAGCGGCGGAGTAGATTCTTCTGCGGCGGCGGTAATTCTTAAAAGAAACGGCTATTCTCCAGTCGGTGCTATGCTGAATCTTTTAGAAAAAAGCAACAAAAACGATATTGAAGACGCAAAAAATATTTGTGAGAAATTAGATATTCAATTCAATTTGTTAGATAAAACTAACGAATTCAGAGAAAAAGTAATGCAACCTTTTGCAAAAATATATGAAAACGGTGCTACGCCAAATCCTTGTGTTATATGCAACAAAGAAATAAAATTCAAATATATAGCAGAATTTGCAGATGATAACAACATAGAAAAAATTGCGACGGGACACTATGTCGAAACAGAATTTTCAAACGGCAGATATTTATTAAAAAGAGCGAAATATGACAAAAAAGACCAATCCTATGTTCTTTACACACTCAGTCAGGAAATACTTTCTCGCTGTGTTTTTCCACTCGGCAAATTTTCAAAAGAAGAAATACGGCAAATTGCGGAAGAAGCAGGACTTGCCGTTGCAGCAAAAAAGGACTCTCAAGACATTTGTTTTGTACCTAACGGAAAATATTCGGATATTATAAAAGGAATAACAAAAAAGGAATATCCGCACGGTAATTTCGTTGATGAAAACGGAAAAATTTTAGGCGAACACAAAGGATTGATTAACTATACAACCGGTCAAAGAAAAGGTCTCGGACTTGCTCTTTCTCAACCGATGTATGTTAAATACAAAGACACAGAAAAAAATGAAGTTGTACTTTGCACAAATGAAAATCTTTTTTCAAATTCATTAGACGCAACAAACATCAACTTTATTCCATTTGACAAACTTGACGCACCTTTGCGATGCAAAGCAAAAACAAGGTACAACCAAAAGGAACAGGATGCGACGGTTTTTCAAACTGACGACAATAAAATTCATATAGAATTTGACGAAAAGCAAAGAGCAATTACAAAGGGACAATCTGTTGTTTTATATGACGGAGAATATCTTTTGGGAGGAGGCATTATATTATGAGAATTAACAATTCAGTAAAAGATTTAGTTGGAAAAACACCTCTTTTAAGACTTAATAACATTGAAAAAATGTTCAATACAAATTCAAAAATCATAGCAAAACTTGAATGCTTTAACCCTGCCGGTTCGGCAAAAGACAGAGCGGCACTTTCAATGATAGAACAAGCCGAATTAAAAGGAGTACTAAAAAAAGGTGCAACTATTGTAGAGCCAACCAGCGGAAATACGGGAATTGCACTTGCCTCAATAGGAATATCAAGAGGCTACAAAGTTATTTTAACAATGCCGGAAACTATGAGTGTTGAAAGACAAATGCTTTTAAAAGCGTACGGTGCAGAAATAATTTTAACACCCGGAAACAAAGGAATGGCAGGAGCCGTTGAAGAAAGCGAGCGTATCTGCAAAGAAACGGAAAACGCAGTTATTTTAGGTCAATTTGACAATTCAGACAATCCCCTTGCACATTATAAAACAACGGGACCTGAAATTTTTGAAGATATGGACGGAAAAATAGATATTTTCATTGCCGGAATAGGTACAGGCGGAACAATCAGCGGTGTGGGAAAATATCTAAAAGAAAAAAATGAAAAAATAAAAATTATCGGAATAGAGCCTGAAAGTTCGCCTGTTATCACTAAAGGTATAAGTGCTTCCCATAAAATTCAAGGCATAGGTGCAAACTTTATTCCTAAAAATTTAGATTTAAGCGTCTGTGATGAAATTGTAACTGTTTCAAATGAAAATGCTCTTTCTATGGGAAACGCCGTCGCAAAAAATGAAGGATTGCTTATAGGCATATCATCGGGTGCAGCAGTAAGTGCTGCTGTTGAAATTGCCAAAAAGGAAAAAGATAAAAATATTGTTGTACTCTTAGCCGACGGCGGAGAAAAGTATTTATCTACCGAAATGTACAAATAATCAATAATCATTAAAACAAATTTACAAACAAAAAAATGCGAAGTAAAAAACTTCGCATTTTTTTGTTATTATATAATTTTAATTATTTTAAAAATTATTTATCAGTACATTCCGCCTTGAGATGCTGCTGCCATTGCTGCTGCCTGTGCTGCATCTGCCTGTGGGTCTTTAATATCTGTAACAAGGCTTTCTGTTGTAAGAACCATTGCTGCAACAGACGCTGCATTTTGAAGTGCAGACCTTGTAACTTTTGCAGGGTCAACAATTCCTTCTGAAATCATATCACCATACTCACCTGTTGCAAAGTTGAGTCCATAGCCTACATCAGCATTTTTTATCTTTTCTACAATTACAGAACCTTCAAGACCTGCATTGAGAGCAATTTGACGGATTGGTTCTTCAAGTGCTTTAAGAACGATTGAAACACCTGTTTTGAAGTCTGAGTCTTCACTGTCAAGAAGTTTTTCAACTGACGGAATAGCATTGATAAGTGCAACACCGCCACCTGCTACGATACCTTCTTCAACAGCTGCTTTTGTTGCTGCAAGTGCATCTTCAATTCTGAGTTTCTTTTCTTTCATTTCAGTTTCAGTTGCGGCACCAACTTTGATAACTGCAACACCGCCTGCAAGTTTTGCAAGTCTTTCCTGAAGTTTTTCACGGTCAAACTCTGAAGTTGATACTTCAATAGCGTTTTTAATTTGACCTACTCTTGCTTTGATTTCGTTTGAATCGCCTGCACCGTCAACAATGATAGTATTTTCTTTTGTTACTTTAACTTGACGAGCCTGACCGAGCATATCTACTGTTGTGTCTTTAAGTTCAAGACCGAGATCAGAACTTACAACTGTACCGCCTGTAAGAACAGCGATATCTTGAAGCATATCTTTTCTTCTGTCGCCAAAGCCCGGTGCTTTTACGCAAACACAAGTAAATGTACCTCTGAGTTTATTAAGAAGAATTGTCTGCAATGCTTCGCCCTCAACATCTTCTGCAACAATAACAAGTTTTTTACCTGCTTTAACGATTTGTTCAAGCAAAGGAAGAACTTCTTGAATAGAAGAAATCTTTTTGTCAGTAATAAGAAGGAGAGCGTCGTCAATAACTGCTTCCATTTTATCTGTATCTGTAACCATATACGGTGAAATATATCCACGGTCAAACTGCATACCTTCTACTACTTCGCAAGTTGTATTTGCAGTTTTGCTTTCTTCGATAGTAATAACACCGTCTGAAGAAACTTTTTCCATTGCCTCTGCAATAAGTTTACCAACATACTCATCTGCTGCTGAAACTGTTGCTACACGGGCAATATCGTCATTGTCTTTAACCTGACGGGAATTTGCCTTAACTGCTTCGACAGTTGCCTCTACGGCAGCCTGAATGCCTTTTTTAACTGCCATCGGGTTTGCACCTGCAGCAACATTTTTCATACCTTCTCTTACAAGAGCCTGTGCAAGAAGGGTTGCAGTTGTTGTACCGTCGCCTGCATCGTCGTTTGTTTTGCTTGAAACTTCTTTAACAAGTTGAGCGCCCATATTCTCAAAAGCATTCTCAAGTTCAATTTCTTTTGCAATTGTAACACCGTCATTTGTAATTAACGGTGCACCATATTTTTTGTCAAGAACTACATTTCTGCCTTTTGGACCGAGTGTAATTTTAACAGTATTTGCAAGTTTATCAATACCTGCCTGAAGAGCCTTTCTTGCATCTTCGCCGAAAATAATATCTTTAGCCATTAATATCTCTCCCTTTACTCTACAATAGCAAGAATTTCACTTTGTTTAACGATAGTGAATTTCTCTCCGTCAACTTTGATTTCAGTACCGGAATATTTGCTTGTTATAACTTTGTCTCCGACTTTAACGAACATTTCAACCGTTTCGCCGTCAACCTTTCCACCGGGACCCACTGCAATTACTTCTGCAATTTCAGGTTTTTCCTGTGCTGATGCGGTAAGAAGAATACCGCTTTTTGTTGTTTCCTCTGCCTTAACAGTTTTTACAAGAACTCTGTCTGCAAGGGGTTTGATAGTCATAATTGTCACCTCTATAAAAAATTCATTTACCAATCTGTTAGCACTCTATCATCTCGAGTGCTAACTATATTTTAGCAAATAATTTCCATTTGTCAATAGTATTCATAATTTTTTAAAAAAATAACCAATATTTTTAATATTAGGGTACAAAAACTGTCTCTTAAGCAAAATTTGTTACAAAAATTAACAGAAAGTAATAACATTTTATTAAAAGAAAAAAGCAGTAATCACAACTAATTACTGCTTAAATTATATTATATATTGTTTTTATAGATATTATTTAAAATACATATAGTAACGGCACTTAATCATACCGTTATACAATTTTCTGGATTTATCTGCCTTTCTTCCAAAAGACTTTTCAAAATCCTCATCAGGACTGATAACACCGTAACTCCAGCCGTGTTTTTTTTCAAACTTTCTGCCCATTATGGTATAAAGTTCTTTTGCAGCCTTTATATCAAGCATTCTCTCTCCGTACGGTGGATTTGTAACGAGCGTGCCTCTTTCGGTTGTAGGGTTAAATCTTGAAATGTTCTGTTTTTTTACCCTCATAAACTTATCTACTCTGATATTTTTTGCATTTGCAAGAGTAAGTTCAACAGCACTTTCATCAATATCCGAACCGAAAGCGACAAAATCAGTATCTGTTTTAATAATATCGTGTGCTCTTGCCCTTTCGTTTTTCCACACGCTTTCAGGTACAAAACCCCACCTATCGCAAGAAAAATTTCTATTAATACCGGGAGCAATATTATTCGCAAGCATTGCACCTTCGATTAAAATAGTACCGCTTCCGCAAAATGGGTCGTACATTGTATGATAATGACGGAGTTTTGAGAGATAACACATTGCCGCAGCCAATGTTTCTTTAATCGGTGCTTCATTCGACACTGCACGATAGCCTCTTTTATGAAGACCGCTTCCTGATGTGTCAAGCATTATTGAAACACGATTTTTAAGTATTGCAAAGCGTATTTGATGAACAGGACCCGTTTCTTCAAACCAACTAATACCGTAATCTTGCTTTAAACTTTCAACAACTGCTTTTTTTATGATTTTTTGACAATCGGGTACAGAATGAAGTTCAGAGTTCAAACTGTAACCTTTTACGGGAAAAGTATCTGCCGAGCCGATGAATTCCGACCAAGGAAGTTTCTTTACATTTTGAAAAAGTTCTTCAAAAGTAAACGCTTCAAATTCATCAAGCAAAATAAGTATTCTTTCCGAAAAGCGAGAACAAATATTTGCTCTTGCAAGTATTGTTTCATCGCCTTCAAAAAGCACTCTGCCATTTTCGGCACATACATTTTCTGCTTCCATATTTCTAAATTCTTCAGCCGCCAAGCCTTCAAGTCCAAAAATGCAAGGTGCTGTAAATCTCATTTTCATATTATAATTCTCCTGTTAAATGTCTTGTTACATGGCATCCTATATTAACTGCAACAGGCAGCCCCGCTATATGAGTAGGATATGTTTCAATATTAACGCAAAGTGCTGTTGTATCACCGCCGAAACCTTGAGGGCCTATATCAAGTGAATTGATTTTTTCAAGCATTTCTGTTTCAAGCAAAGCGTATTTTTCGTTTGAATTTCTTTTTGAAATATCTCTGCAAAGTGCTTTTTTAGCCAAAAATGCACTAAGTTCAAAATCTCCGCCTATACCCACTCCGACACAAATCGGCGGACACGGATTTGAACCTGCTTTTTTCACAACATCAACAACAAAGTTAACAATATCATCTTTAGATGCTGCAGGTGTAAACATTTTTAAAGCACTCATATTTTCCGAACCGAAGCCTTTAGGCGCAACAGTAATTTTTATCTTATCCCCATCAACAATTCTCGTGTGAATAATGGCAGGCGTATTATCATTTGTGTTCACTCTTTCAAAAAAAGGGTCTTTAACAACACTTTTTCTCAAAAGTCCCTTTGTATATCCGAGTGAAACGCCGTCATTTACTGCCTTTTCAAAACTTCCTCCGACTATATGTACATCTTGTCCTATTTCAGCAAAAACAACAGCCATACCTGTATCCTGACAAACAGGTATATCGAGTTCTCTTGCCGCATCCATATTACTTTTTAAATCGGACAAGATACTTTTTGCAACTTCATTAGTTTCCGATTTTTTGCAATTACATATACAATTTTCCAAACTTGATGGCAAAACTTTATTTGACTTTTCACATATATCTGCCACAAGAGCCGTAATGTCTGCCGTACTGATATTTTTCATATATTACCTCACATATTATCTCACAAAAAAAGCCGAGTAAGACTCGGCTTAAATACTTTTATTTGCTTGAAGAAACATCGTAAAAAACAATTTCATTTGACTTAACATAGCCCTTTTCACGAGCCTTTTGTTCAATGTACTCATCTCTGTTGTCCGACTCTAACATAACCGACAGTTTTTCATTCTGTTCGTTTTGCAAGTCAAGTTGTTCAGAGTACTCTGCTTTTTGTTGTTTCAAATATGTAACTTTGCCGTTCAAAGAAAAGAATGTAACTGTAAAAATGCCAACAGAAACAATAACCGCAACAATAGCTGCGATTTTATATACAAATTTTTTATTCCTGTTTTTAAGACGGAATTCCTCTAACACTTTTTTCATCCCTTTTCTCTTTAGTAAAGCCACTTTTTCTTTTTTTCCCGATAGTTTTATTATAAACCTTTTTGCCATACATTTGCAAGCGTTTTTTGACTTTTTCTAAACAAAATGCAGCTTTTTTAAAAATATTTTTAAGCAACTTTGATAATTTGACTGTAAACGCCGAAGCAAATCTGCCAAAAGTAAATCTATACAGATAAAAACAGATAAAAAACGTAACAAAAAAGACTGCCCTTACATTTCCGTCATTGTAAGCCATAACAAAAATTAAACTTAAAAATCCACACAAAACAGCAAAAATAACATCTAAAACAAATGCTGCCTTTTTGTTTGAAAACAGTTTTTCCAACAAATAAAAAAAATCATAAAAAACTGAGCAAAAAAATCCCAAAACAGAAAAAGCTATTATTGATGAAGCCATCATCTGAAAATTCTGTCCAAAATACTTTTTTTATCGTTTCTGTTTTCAGAGTAAATAACGGCACACACCGTACCTGAAACATTCATTACCTGTGTTTCCGTATTTAAACAATCAATATGAAGATGCTCGCCTTTGATTAAAATATTTCCCATAGTTGATACTGCAAGTATTTCATTTTCATTAAAATATTCTACATCTTTAATTCCGCTGATTTCTGATTTTTCTCTTTTTTCAATTTTTAAAGAATGTTGTACTGTTTCTTGTTCCATAAAAACGCCTCCAAGAAATAGTACGACGATAACTCAAAAAATATTCATAAAATCTCGTACATATTTACCGCATCATCTTTAAGTGCGTGGTCAGCAACCTGTAAAACCTTATATTTTCTTTGCGACTGTCCCATTGATATTACTATTTCATCGCCGATTTTAACATCGTAAGAAGCTCTGACAACTTTTCCGTTTACTTCAACTCTTCCCGCATCACAGGCTTCGTTTGCAACTGTCCTTCTTTTGATAATTCTTGAAACTTTTAAATACTTATCTATTCTCATTTTGATTTCTCCCGATAAATAAAAAGTCCATCTGAAAACCAGACGGACTTAACAGTAAGATTATTTTACAGCGTCTTTAAGAGGTTTGCCTGCTTTAAAAGAAGGAACTTTTGTTTCAGGAATTTGGATAGTTTCCTTTGTTCTTGGGTTAAGACCTGTACGAGCTGCACGAACCTTTACATCGAATGTACCAAAGCCTGCAAGAGCTACTTTATCGCCTTCCTGAAGTGCTTCAGTGATAGCATCGAATACTGCTGAAACAGCTGCTTCTGCGTCCTTTTTTGAAATTTCTGCTTTTGCAGCAACTGCTGCAACAAGGTCTGTTTTGTTCATTTAGAAATCCTCCGTTTAATTTTGTAAATTTATTTTAGCGTTATTCCAAAGTTCGTCAAACTGATTTTCATCCATCTTTAAAGTGTCGATACCTTTCTCTGCCGAAATTTTTTCGCACTCTTTCACACGAGAAATAAACTTTTCGGTAGAGTTAAACAATACTTCTTCTGCGTCTTTATTCAAAAAACGAGAAATGTTTACAGCCGAAAAAAGTATATCACCGATTTCATCTTCTGTCAGTTCTTCATTTCCTTTTGAAATAGCAATTTCTAACTCATTGATTTCATCTTTTAAATTTTGAATAACTTTGTCTAATTGGTCTTTTTTCCAATCATAACCGAACTTTGAAGCACGAGACTGAATTTTCTGTGCACGCATAAGTGCTGGCAATTCTTTCGGCACGGCGTCAAGCCTGTCAACATTTGAAGAATAATTTTTTTCTTTCTGTTTGGCAGAATCCCAACTGTTGAGTGCATCTTTTTCCGTTGAAGCAACGGCATTACCGAAAACATGAGGATGACGAAAAACAAGTTTTTGAGCCAATTCATTGACAACATCTGCAAAATCAAAATTGCGTTGTTCGCTTTCCATTTGACAATGAAGTAAAACTTGAAGAAGAACATCTCCAAACTCTTCTTTCATCATATCTGCATTGTTTCGATTTATCGCTTCAATAGCCTCGTATGTTTCTTCTATAAAATTCTTTTTGATAGAAAAGTGAGTTTGTGCTTTATCCCATTCGCAACCGTCGGGACTGCGTAATAAACCGACAATATTTACCAAATCTTCAATATTGTATCTGTTTTTAAACTCAAAGTCAATCGACATTTTGTATTCCCTTCTCAATGACTGTGTACAATATAATACAATATTAATCAGCAAATTTCAAGTGTTTTAGCCAAATTTAAAACTTTTTAATTGTTTTTAAAGAACTAATGTCCAAAACTTTGAACAGAAAAACAAAAGCTATATAAAAAACAGCAGTAATAATTAATATTATCATATTGCTTATATTTACACTATTTGAGAAATTTATACTTTTAAGAAAAAATATAATAGTCGGAACCGACAAAGAGACAAGAAACGGTCTTAAAAAAGTTTCACAAAACCTGACTTTCAATTTTGTTTTTTTAAAAAATGCAGCGCAACACCAAACAAGCGAAAATGCAGTACCTATAAAAGAAGAAACAACAAAAGATTCCATTGCAAGATTTGTTTTTTTCATCAACAAAAAATTAAGTCCGATTTTAATAACCGCTGAAAAAGCAAAAGGCAAAACAGCATCTTTTCCAAGACCTGCACCTTGCAAGGCACAAACAACAGGAGAAAGCAGAGCGTAAACAATCATTGTTACTCCAAAAAGAGATAACATTTTTTCTCCTACCATAGCTATATCCGGATTTTTAATTCCGTAAACAATATTTATAATTTCTTTCGGCATTAAATAAAAACACCATCCGACTCCAAAACCTATCACGACAGAAAATTTCAAAAGTATTTCCATATAATATGAACCTTTTTTCAAATCATTTACGGCAAGCTGACCGCTGATAACAGGTACTGCAGCCAATCCAAGTGCAGCACTGAGCATTGGAACGAGGTTTTTAAAATCGAGAACGGAACTGTATATTCCAAAAAGATATGTAGGTACATCGTCTGCTTTCGTCTGTGAAAAGCTCAATGCATTTTGATACGCATTTATAAAGAAATTTACATCTGCATTTTCAAGACAAAAATTAACGCTTGCCTGCTCAAGAATATTTGAAATTCCTGAAACCGCCGTTGCAGCAACAATAGGAAAAGAAAGATTTAATATTTCTTTTCTTACAGATAAATTTAAATTATTATTTTTTATTTTTTTAAATTTACTTTTTCCTATTAATATTTCAAGATATATGTACGACGCTAAACTGCCAAAAAACACACCTGCCATTGACATTGCAGAAGTAATCGGATAAATAAAACTCAGTGCTTCTTCATCACTGCCTGCAAAGTTGCCTAAAACCGTCGAAAAATTTACATATTCGTCAAACAACATACTCATACCGACTCTTGCAAAAAGCAAACCGAAAATCGCTTTAAAAAGGCAGTCAATCAATTGAGAAACTGCCGTAGGAGTCATATTCATCTCGCCTTCAAACACGCCTCTTCTTGCACCGCTTAAACAAGAAAAAATCAGTGACGGTGCAAGAGTGAAAATGCAAAAAAGCGCACCGTTTCCTCCACCTGTATATTTACAATACGGAAAAGCAATTAAAGAAACAATTATTGCAGAAACAAATCCCAAAACAAGCATTATTTTAAAGGATACACTTTTAATAACAGAAACTCTTGCAATATTGTTTTTTGCAATATATTCGCTTACAAGTTTTGAAACAACAACAGGCACGGCACCCATACAGACAGAATTAAACGGCACGAACAAATTATACGCTATTGCAAAATATCCTCTTCCGGTTGCACCTATAAGAGATGTTAAAGGAATTTTATATAAAACAGTAATAACTTTAACAAGTACGGTTGACACTATTAGAATTAAAGCGTTTGAAGTATAGTTTTTGCGTTTCAAAATATCACCACATAAAAAATAAGGACTGTCATTTAAACAGTCCTTAAATAAAAATTAAAACTTATTGTTTTGCTTATATTCTTCCAACTCATCTGATAAAACATCTATTTTATTTCTCAACAATGAGATTTCTTCTTCTTTGACATCTATATCAACTTGATTTACTTCTTCGCCGTTTTTTTGCTTATAAATCAAATAGCCGTAATTTTCATACACTCTTGACAATTTATTTTTATTATCAAGCAATTCGATTTTTCGTCTTGATATTTCAAGTGCAGTTGCACTTCTTTTTGACAATTCTTCGGCAACATTTTTAGTTTTGTTTATAACTTCATCAAAATTCATATTTTTTGTTTTATTAAATATATCGTCAAAGTTTGCCACAGTGTCCACCTCGTATAATTTATTATTACAATACATTATATTCCATACTGCAACAAATTGCAAGGTCAACCTACAAATTCTTTGAGCATTGAGTATTTTGGCACAAACTTTTTATCAACTGTAACAATATTGTTTAAAGCGTTTAACATTTCTTGGGAAATATCTCGATATTTACTGTCCTTTGAAACAGAACTCAACAAATTACAAGCCTGTTCTTTCATAACTCCGCACTCATATTCAATAAAAGTATTGATTTGAAAATCGGCATCTTCACGAAACGGCAAGAGCGACAAGTCTTCGTTTTTAACAACATTTTTCCACAAGTGAAAAGTGTTTTCCACAGAGCTTCCCCTAAAATTAAAATCTCTGACAATTCTTCTTACAAGACGCAATTGTCTTGCGTTCAAAAGCGTTTTTTCATCATTTGAAATTTCATCTTCAACATTGATAAAAAGACTTTTAACTGTCTTGTGAGAAAACTCATTTGATATTACGGGATTTAAAGAATGGATACCTTCAACTATTAGAAAATCGTTTTTCTTCATTTGTATTTTACAATGATTTTCAATTCTTTTTCCCGAAATAAAATCAAATCGAGGCAAAGAAACTTCTTTCCCGTTTAAAATATCGGAAAATTGCGATTTAAAAAAATCCACATCTAAAGCATTAATAGAGTCAAAGTCTGTTTCCTCTCCGTACTTTTCCTTCTGTATATCTACACTGTGAAAATAATCATCGAGAGAAACGATAAATACTTTTCTATTATCATTTGCAATTTTATTTGCTATGATTTGAGAAGTGGTGGTTTTTCCTGCACAAGACGGTCCCGCAATTATCAAAGCAGAACATTCACTATTTTCGATACCCGATAAAACTCTGTCAATTTCATTTATATAGCGACTTTCACACTCGTCTATAAAACTATGTAATTCATATTTACATTTTTTATTTATTAAACTTATATTTGCCATAATTATCTATATTCTTTATAAAAATCATATATTCCTGATTTTCTCGTTATCATTTCATCAAAACGGTCTATATATTCGTACGGATATTTAAAATTATATATTCTTTCAATTTTGGTATCAACAGGAGAACGAAGTTTTGTAACTGCACCTGCTCCGCAACCGAAAACACTGTGTGTTTCATCCATCATATATACATTATATAGACCGTCTTTTCCGTTTTTACACCAACCGACATTTTCGAGATTTCCGACGGTTTTACTTTGTCTGTACATATAATATGGGTAGTAGCCGTTATTTTTAAGTGCTTCAAAACTGTAATCTACCATTTCATTCGCCTCTTTTGGCGTACAAACTGTATTTTCCCTATTACCCGCCATATAGGACGCAGTTTTCATCGCAAGAGAATGTACAGTGATATTTTGAGCACCGAGTTTCACTGCTGTATCGACACTGTTTTTAAACGACGAAACAGTGTCATTCGGCAAACCTGCGATTAAGTCCATATTGATATTATCAAACCCGCAATCACAAGCGAGTTTATAAGCATCAATAGTCTGTTGTGAGTTGTGATTTCTCCCGATAGTTTCTAAAACCTCGTCAGAAAAAGTCTGTGGGTTTATACTTATTCTCGTTGCACCTGCATTTTTTATTGCAAAAAGTTTTTCTTTTGTAACGGTATCAGGTCTTCCTGCTTCAACAGTGTATTCTCTCAAATGTGTTAAATCAAAATTACTCTCAACCGTTTTAAACAGTTTTTCAAGTTGTTCTGCTGAAAGTGTAGTTGGTGTACCTCCGCCGAAATAGACCGTTTCAAGCCGTAAATTGAGTTCTTTTGCAATTCTTCCCGTTTCTTCAAGTTCTTTACACAGAAGTTCCACATAAGGTTCGACAAGTTTTTTTGCACTTTGTGAATTTACCGAATGCGACACAAAAGAACAGTATGAGCAACGGGTAGGACAAAACGGTATTGATATGTAAAGCGAAAATGAATTATCTTTTGATAATGAAATGATTTCATTTTCGTGCTTCATAACTTCAAAAGCGAGCTGTGTTTTCTGCTCGCTTACAAGAAGTCTGTTTTGAAAATCCGATTTTGCTTTTTCTTCGCCGATATTTTCACATATTCTGTGCATCAGTTTAGCAGGACGAACACCTGTCAATATGCCCCATTTTGAAACATAGTTTAATGCTTCGCATAGGCATCTGTAAAGAGTTCTGCAAGCAGTCGTTTCTATATCAAAATCGTTTATTTTTTCCGAAAACTCAAAATTCTTATCGCCGTATTTAACATACGAATTTACGCAATCATCAAAGCAAACTACTTTAATATCGGCATTGTCATTTTCTTCAAACAGAAATTTTTCAAAAGGGAAAAAAATTCTGCACAGTTTTTCAATTTCACATTTTAATTCTGAACAATTAGTATAAACTTTCATCTTTACCTCAACAATTCGTTGTGTTGTCTTTCAAAATCTAAAGTTGAGTCTTTGCCGTGTCCTGCATAAACAATGTAGTCACCGTCAAGATTTGCCAGCTTTTTCAAACTATTTTTCATATCCGTCATACTTCCGCCGGGAAAATCCGTTCTTCCGTACGAAAGTCTGAACAATGTATCTCCCGTAAAAATAACATTTTCACAAATATAGCAAACACTGCCTTGAGTATGACCGGGAGTTGACATAACTTTAATTTCAAGGTCGCCAAGCATAATTACTTTTCCGTCTCTTAAAAAGAAATCGGCTTTAGTAGGTTCCTGTGTTCTGTCTCGCATACAAAAAACTGCAAGCGACAATTTTGAACTTTCAAGCATTTGAGCGTCTTTTTCTCCGATATATACAAGAGAACCGTACTTTTCACGAGCTTTTTTAACTCCTAAAATATGGTCGTAATGTCCATGTGTAAGCAATATATACTTTGGTTTTTTATCGCCGATAAACGCCTCTACTTCATCGTTGAAATCAGGACAATCTATCAATGCACATTCTCCGCTTTTTTCATCTGTAAGAAGATAGCAGTTATTGTCCATATTGCCTATTGTAAGTTTTTTTACTTCCATTATTTTAACTCCTTAGAATCAAGAATTATTGTAACAGGGCCGTCGTTTAAAAGGCTTACTTTCATATCTGCTCCGAAAATGCCTTTTTGCACATTTAAAACGCCTGATTTTTCAAGTTCTGTGCAAAACTTTTCATACAAATTATTTGCCGTTTCAGGAGGTGCAGAGCCAATGAAATTCGGTCTGCGTCCGTGAGTGCAGTCGGCAAGCAAAGTAAACTGTGAAACAACAAGGGCACTTGCATTAATATCAAGCAATGACAAATTCATTTTTTCATTTTCATCTTCAAAAATCCTTAAATAAGGAATTTTTTTCATAAGTTTTTCTATATCTTTTTCAGTATCTCCGTCAGCAACGCCGAGAAAAATCAAAAAACCTTTTTCGATTTCTCCCGTTGTTTTTCCGTCAACTTTTACTGACGCCTGAGACACCCTTTGTATTACTGCTTTCATTTCAATCTCCGTTTCTTTCAATATGATATACGCCGTCAATCTTCGACAATCTTGCAATAATATTGTCAAGATGTTCTCTGCCGTTAACCGACACGCTCAAACTTGTAATACAGTTTCCGTCGTTGATTTGACGGGCATTGAGTGAAATAATTTTAACACGCATATTTGCCATAAGTGTAGTTATATCAAGTAAAACTCCGTCTCTGTCAATAGCATAAACATTAAGTGCAGAAACTGCATTTACTTTAACAGACGCATCCCATCTTGCTTTAACCCAACGGTTTGGTTCAGGAGAATTTTCAATATCTTTAGGAACATTTACACAATTTCTTCTGTGAATTGTAAGTCCCTTTCCTCTTGTGATAAAGCCTATAACTTCATCTCCGGGAACGGGGTTGCAGCATTGTGCAATATTGATAAGACAGTTATCAATCCCCTCGACAATAATACCGCCGCTGTTTTTAGTCGGTTTTTGTACAATTTCCCCGACATTTTTATTTTTAACAGTCGGCTGAGCAACTTTCCAATTTCTTGTATATTCGTCTTTAATGCTCGGCATCAATTTTGAAATGATAAGTCCGCCGTAACCGAGTGCAGCATAAAAATCATCTACACTTTGACAATGCTGTTTTTCAGCAATTTTTTTAATGAACTTATCATAATCGTCATTTTCAAAACGAATATAGTTCTTTTTGAATTCGTACTCAACCTGTGCTTTGCCTTCTTGAATGTTTTCCTCTCTGCGTTCACGCTTAAACCACGAGCGTATTTTATTTCGTGCTTCGCCCGTGCGAACAATGGAAAGCCAATCCCTTGAAGGACCTTTTCCGGGTTGCTTTGATGTTATAATTTCAACTCGCTGACCTGTTTTTAATTTATAGTCAATAGGTACAATTCTGCCGTCAACCTTTGCACCTATCATTTTATGTCCGACTTCAGTGTGAATTAAATACGCAAAATCAATTGCCGTTGAACCGCTGGGCAAACATTTTACTTCGCCGCTCGGCGTGAAAACATATATTTCCTCAACGGAAAGTTCGACTTTGAAGTTTCTCATCATATCAAGCGGATTGTCAGACTCTTCGCCTGTTTCAAGCATCCTTCTTACCCATTCAAGTCGTTCATCGTTTTGTTTATTTGCCTCATTTGAACCGCTGAGTTTATATTTCCAATGTGCTGCGATACCGTATTCAGCCGTTTGATGCATTTCCCAAGTTCTGATTTGAATTTCAAAAGGAATACCTTTATACAAAACTGTCGTATGCAAAGACTGATACATATTTGGCTTAGGAGTAGAAATATAATCTTTAAACCTACGAGGAATAGGTGTAAACATATCGTGTACTATACCCAAAACATTGTAACAATCAATAACGGTATTAACGATAATTCTTATAGCGTAAATATCATAAATCTCTTCAAAAGACTTATTTTTCATATATAATTTTCTGTAAATGCCGTGAACACTCTTTACACGATGATATATCTGAGCTGACTCTATATTTTTAATTCTGTCCTTAATTGAATTTGTAATATCATTTAAAAACTTTTCTCCGTCGCTGATTTTCGCTTTCAAGCGTTCTTCAATTTCTTCATAACCGATAGGGTCAAGATATGAAATAGCAATATCTTCAAGTTCTTCTTTGAATTGACGGATACCTAAACGGTGTGCAATAGGCGCATAGAATTCAAGTGTTTCAAGACTTTTTTCTCTTTGCTTATATTCCGGCCAAAACTTTGCCGTTCTCATATTGTGAAGTCTGTCGGCAAGTTTTATGATGATTACTCTTATGTCCTCATTCATAGCCATAAACATTTTTCTTATATTTTCAGCCTGAACTTCCTCTCTTGTTGTAAGAGGAATTTTTCCGAGTTTTGTTACGCCGTCAACAAGAAGAGCTACTTCCCCGCCAAACAAATTTTGAACATCGTCAATCGACACTTTGGTATCTTCAACAACATCGTGCAAAAGAGCGCCAATCAGGCACTCGTTATCCATCCCTATTTCAAACAAAATCTTTGCAACTGCAACAGGATGCATAATATATGGCTCGCCCGAGCGTCTGAATTGACCTTCATGAGCTTTTTTTGCAATGGTATATGCCTGTTCAATTTTTTCACAATCATATTGACCGCTTTCTTTTATTGCTTTAAAAAAGTCGTCAAATTTATCGTCATATTTAGAAACATCTATTTTAGTTTCCATCAAAAGCTCTCCTTTTTAACATTTTAAGAGTTTCAGTAGAATTTAAATCTGCTTTTTGCTTAACATTTTTTACAATTATGTATTTGTCTTTTTCTAAAATACCGCACTCGCAAAAAGCTTTTGTGCAATAATAAGCATCGCTGTAACTGATATATTTTTGCAATCTGAAATACAAGTCTTCAACATTTAAGTGAAGTCTTTGGTTTTTCTTTAAAAAAGAATATACAAGCACAAATTTATCTCTTGACGGTGTTAAATCTTCTTTAGTAAGACCGAGTTCACTTTTATCAAAAACTTCTTTTTCATTAAAATATTTATCATCATCAATACCGTGAAGTCTTACATCTACAACACGCAAAGAAACATAATTTCTTCCTTTATAATTATTTACCGATATTTTAACTGCAATGTCAATTTTATCTTTTTGTGCATACGGAAATTCATCTGCACATTTTCCGAACATTACAGCCTTTACGACAGTTCCGTTTTTAACTGCCTCTATACGCAAATGTTTATTTTCTCCTATCGGAATAATTGCTTTAACTTCAAAATTGTAAAGGCCGAAAACAGCTTCTTCATTTCCAGCACCGTACGGCTCAAGAATTTTCAAACTTTCTGCCAACGCAAGATTTACATACTGTGCCGACAATTTGCAATCAATATTTAAAATCGGAGTCGGCATTGTATCAAAAGTATTGGCATATTCATTAATTTTTAAATCAAGCAAATCAATATTTTCATTTTTCAAAGAGAAACCTGCCGCAAGCGGATGTCCTCCGAATTTTTCAAAAACATCTGTACAATGTTTTAACGCTTCATAAATATTAAACCCTTCAACACTTCTGCAAGAACCTTTTGCAATTCCGTCATCACCTATCGCAATGACAAGGCAAGGTTTTGAATACTTTTCACAAAAGTGTGCGGCAACAATTCCGATTACTCCCGGATGATAATCTTTTCCGCTGAAAACGAGAACTCGTTTATTTACAAGTTGTGGATTTTTAATTATTTTTTCTTCAATATCTGCACTGATTGCCCCGTCCGTTTCACGCCTGTGAGTATTTTCTTCATTTAACAAATGAGCAAAAGAAAGTGCTTGTTCATAATCTTCACTCGTCAAAAGACGAACTGCTTTTTGTGCATTGTCAAGTCGTCCCGCAGCATTTATTCTCGGAACAATTCTGAATGCAATATCTGTTGCAGTATATTCTTTTGAGTCATCGCCTATTATACTGCGAAACGCTTTAAGTCCGAGTCTTGAATCGGAATTTATCCTTTTTAAACCTTCTTTAACAATAACCCTGTTTTCACCTTTAAGGTCAACTACATCGCCGATAGTGCCGATTGCAGCCAAGTCGGAATATTCGTCTATAATTTCTTCTGCATAGCCGTGAAGTGCACATACAAGTTTAAACGCAACGCCAACTCCCGAAAAATCCTTAAAATCAATATTTTTTTCCATATGAGGATTTATAATCGCTTCGGCTTTGGGAAGAACATCAGGTATTTGGTGGTGGTCAGTAATGATTAACTTCATATTTAGCGAATACACAAGTTCAGCTTCTTTGACACTTGAAATACCGTTATCTACCGTAATAATTAAATTTACACCCTTTGACGCAATTTCCCTGACAGCATTTTCATTCATTCCGTAACCTTCAGACTCTCTGTCGGGAATGTAAAAAAACACATTTGCACCGATTGAATCGAGATATGAATATAAAAGTGCAGTAGCAGTAACACCGTCTGAATCAAAATCGCCGTAAACGCAAATTAATTCTCCGTTTGCTACTGCTTGCTCAATAACCTGTGTTGCTTTCTCCATTTGACTGAATTTAAAAGGATTTTCAAGTCTTACTTCGTCACTTAAAAACTCTGCGACATCAACATCTTCCTTAACTCCTCGTTCAACCAAAAGATATGCAACAAATGGGTCAATATCAAATTTTTCACTGATTTCCGACGCAATTTCACGGTCGGCTGATGATACTTTCCATTTTTTTAGACTCATGAATTTTTATCTACCTGATGAAATTTTTTTAAGTTGCTTCTTTTTTCAGCACGCTTTTTTAATTCATTTTCAACATCTTCGGGTGTAACACCCAATTCAGCCATCATTACAAGTGTATGATAAATTAAATCTGAAACTTCATACACAACTTCATTCTTATCGTTATTTTTGGCGGCAATTACCATTTCTGTACACTCTTCGCCGACTTTTTTCAAAATCTTATCTATACCCTGTTCAAAAAGATACGCAGTATATGAGCCGTCTGCCTTTTCTTTTCTGCGTTTTAAAACAACTTCATATTCGTCTTTGATACAATCCATAAATTAAAACTCCTTTATCATTTCAAAAAAGCAGGAATGACTGCCTGTATGACAAGCGTTTCCCGTTTGTGTTACGGTAACAAGCAAAGTATCACTGTCGCAATCTCCGTAAACAGAGTGTACTTTTTGCAAATGTCCCGAAGTTGCACCTTTATTCCACAATTCCTGTCTTGAACGACTCCAAAACCATGTATAACCTGTTTCAAGCGTTTTTTCAAAACTTTCTTTATTCATATAGGCGAGCATTAAAACTTCGCCCGTTTCCTTTTCCTGAACTATCGCAGGAATTAAACTTGATTTTTCAAAAAATTTATCTATATCCATATCTATATCTGTCTTATTTTTCCCATTTTCACATACCTTGATTGCTTCTTCCAAGATGAGTGTTTTTTGATAGATTGATTGACCACATATTGCACCGTACAAACCATTATTATTCAAAATACGAATATCGTCGATATTATGAATGCCACCCGATGCAATAACATTGCAATCAACTGAATTTTTAAGTTCTGACAACTGCTCAAAATTAGGTCCCTGTAAAGTCCCGTCTTTTGAAATATCTGTAAAAATAATGTTTTGAACTCCGATTTTAGCCATTTCCTTTGCCAAATCGGTAAAATAAACACTTGAAGTATTTAACCAACCTTCAGTTGCAACAAAACCGTTTTTTGCGTCTATTCCGACTGCGATTTTTTCTTTATACTTTTTAACACACTCGGCAACAAAACTCGGATTTGTCAAAGCAACAGAACCGAGAATTACACGAGATGCACCGTTTTCAATATAATACGAAACATCGTCAAGAGTTCTTATTCCCCCGCCGATTTCTATTTTTAAATCTGTTTTTTCTGCAACTTCTTTTACTAAATCGTGGTTTACTCTTTTTTTCATTAACGCACCGTCAAGGTCAACTATATGTACCCACTTTGCACCTTTTCTTTCAAATTCAAGTGCTGTTTCGACAACTCCTTCAGCAACTTGCTTTGCAGTTGAAAAATCGCCTTTAAAAAGTCTGACAGGCTTACCGTTTTTAATATCTATTGCAGGCAAAATAATCATTTACAAAACTCCCTTTGTTGAAAGAACTTTTCCGTCTGTTTGAACAACTGCGTTTTTCATTGCGTGAGCAAAAGATTTGAAAATTGCTTCTATTTCGTGATGAGAATTACTGCCGTAAAGAACATTTATATGCAAAGTAACGGAAGAATTAACGGCAAAAGCTCTAAAAAACTCTTCAGTGCAACAAGTTTCAAAATTTCCACATTTTTCTTGTTTAAAGTCTGCGTTAAATACAAGAAACGCTCTATTGCACAAATCTACACTGCACATTGCAAGACTTTCATCCATAGGAATGAAAGATGTCGCATATCTGGTTATGCCCGAAAAATCGCCGAGTGCAGATTTAAAAGCCATTCCGAGTGCTATGCCTGTATCTTCAACGGTGTGATGAGTATCTACTTCCAAGTCGCCTTCAACAACAACTTTCAGACCAAAACCGCCGTGAACACCAAAAGCCGTAAGCATATGGTCAAAAAAACCTATCCCTGTTGAAACACTGACTTCTCCGCCGTCTAAATTGAGTTCTATATGAATTTTTGTTTCTTTTGTATTTCTGTCTATAACAGCAGTTCTCATTTATTCACACCTCTTATTCAAATCTGACTTTAATACTGTTTGCGTGGGCAGTAAGTCCCTCTGTTTCTGCAAGTTTAACTATGTCTTTGCGTGATTTTGATAATTCTTCACAAGTATAATATATGAAACTTGATTTCTTAACAAAACTGTCAACTGAAAGCGCTGAGAAAAATCTTGCAGTACCGTTTGTAGGCAAAACATGGTTTGGTCCTGCATAGTAATCCCCGAGAGGTTCGGGACTGTAATTTCCGAGAAAAACAGAACCGGCATTTTCAACCATACCAACATAGAACAGTGGGTTATCAACGCAAAGTTCAAGATGTTCAGGTGCAAACTCATTTGCAAATTCTATCGCCTGTCTTACAGACTCACAAACTATAATCTCGCCGAAATTTTCAAGAGACTGCTCAATAATCTCCTGTCTTTCAAGGAACTTCAACTGTCTTTCAATCTCTCTTACAGTTGAACGAGCAAGCATTTCAGATGTGGTGATTAAAACAGAACTTGCCATAACATCATGTTCTGCCTGACTCATTAAATCTGCCGCTAAAAACGAAGGTTGAGCTGTTTCGTCTGCAACAATTAAAATCTCGCTCGGTCCTGCTATCATATCTATATCTACAATACCGTAAAGAAGTTTTTTTGCAGTAGCAACAAAAATATTTCCCGGCCCTACAATTTTATCAACTTTCGGAATTGTTTGCGTACCGTATGCAAGAGCTGCAACTGCCTGCGCTCCTCCTACTGAAATAACTTTATCTACTCCGGCAATCGCCGCAGCAGCCATAATATTAGGATTTGGATTGCCGTCTTTTGAAGGCGGTGTAACCATAATTATTTCTTCAACACCTGCAATTTTTGCAGGAATTGCATTCATTAAAACAGAAGACGGATATGCGGCAGTACCACCCGGAACATAGATTCCGACTTTTTTAAGAGGTCTGATTTGCTGTCCCATTATGACACCGCTTTTTTTATTTGTCATCCAACTCTGTTTTGTCTGACGGGAATGAAAATCATAGATATTATTTTTAGCATTTATAATTGCATTTTTAAAATCATCGTCAACAAATTCTAAATATTTATTGAGTTCATCTTTTTCTATTACGATTTCTTTCGGCATACGGCCGTCAAATCTCATTGTATATTCTCTTACTGCTTCGTCGCCGAATTTTTTGACATTTTCTATAATATCACTGACAACATCTAAAAACTTTTTTTCGGTTTCGCCGTTTCTTTGCTTTAAACGACTGATTATTTCAAACTCATTTTTTCCGTTTGCTTTAGTAATTTTCATAGTATTCTCCAATCAATCAGCAACTTTTGAAGCAAGTTCAAGTTCGCTTAAAAATTCATCTATTTCATTTTTTCTTAACTTCATAGAAGCCATATTTACAATAACTCTTGCTGAAATCGGCATTATATCACAAACGACTTCAAGTCCGTTTTCTTTAAGAGTTGAGCCTGTTTCAACAATATCCACTATACCGTCTGCAAGTCCCAAAAGAGGAGCAAGTTCTACACTGCCCTCAATTTTTATAATATCGACATCCATACCGATACTTTCAAAATAACTCGACGCTACTTTCGGGTACTTTGTAGCAATTACTTTTCTTTTATATCCATCAAAGAAATCTGTGCCTTTCGGACACGCAAGAGCAAATTTGCACTTGCCTATCCCTAAATCAATAACTTCGTAAAATGAACTTGAATGTTCGGCTATTGTGTCTTTTCCGACTATACCTATGTCGCACACTCCGTGTTCAACATAAGTGATAACATCAGGTGCTTTTGCAAGAACTGCCTCGTATTTATCAACGGGAAGAATGAGTCTTCTGCCTTTATTTTCCAACTCTGCCGTATCAAGTCCCATAGTTTTAAAAAGACGAACCGATGACTTTTCAAGTCTGCCTTTTGTCAAAGCAATTCTTATCGGACGGGAAATATTTATCTTTTCATTCAGCGCTATACAAACGGCGGAAACATCTACTCCGAAACCGATTGCCGCTGCGTCTTTTCCGTACTCTGCAAGCAAATTGTCATATCTGCCGCCTGACAAAACTGTCAAACCTGTACCGACAGTATAACCTTTAAAAATAACGCCTGTATAATAATTGCTTCTGTTTACCAAGCCTAAATCAAAAGAGATATATTTTTGAAGTCCTTTTTCGCAAAGCTTTTCATATAGTTTCTCAAGATACGAAAAACTTTTTTCAGCTTTTTCATCTGTATAAAACTTTCTTGCTTTATCTATGACATCTATTGAGCCGAATAGTCTCGGAAGATTTCTGACTAATTCTTTTTCTTTACTGTCAGGTAAAGTGTCGAGCAAATCTACAAGAGAAGAATAGTTCTTTGACTCTGTTAAACGACAAATTTCATCTTTCTGCCACTTTAACAAATCCATCTTTTCAAGAACGGAATTAAAAAACTCTGCATGTCCTATTTCTATTTTAAATGCTTCTGAAGAACAAGCCTGCATTGTTTCAACTGCAATACTAAGTGCCTCAATGTCTGCATCAATTCCGCTCTCACCGATAAGTTCAATACCGCATTGACTTATTTCATTCATCTTACCTGACAAACTTTTACTTTTCACAAAAACATTTTGATTATAGTAAAGTCTTACGGGAAAGTCGTTACTTTTCAGCCTTGTTGCAACCATTCTTGCAATAGGTGCGGTGTTATCGGGTCTAAGTACCGTCAGTCTTCCCTTATTGTCTGACATTTTGTACATATCTTCACTTAATATGCCTATGTTATCACTGTTAAAAACATCAAAATACTCAATAGTCGGAGTGATTACTTTTTTATATGAATGTTTTTCAAAAACACCTGTAATAGCGTTTTCGGTTTTAATTTTCAATTCGCTTTCTTCAAAAAGAAAATCTCTTGTGCCTTCGGGAGTTATTTTTGAATATCTTTTCATAAAATCACCTATCACTTTAATGCGTTAATGTGATAACATATTAGCACATAAAATTAAATATGTCAAGAAATCAGAATAAAAATGATAACTGGCTTGACTCGGGCATATCACCGAGAGCACCTAAACTTCTTAAAGAGTCAACTGTTGACCTGCCGATTTTTGCTCTTTCCATTAAATCATCGCATGAAACGAAATCGCCGTTACCGTCTTCTCTCGCCTGCACGATTGCTTTAGCAGCGTTTTCTCCGACACCGTCGATAGCACCGAAAGGCAAACGGATTTTTCCGTCTTCTATCTTATAAACTCTTGAGTCGGACTTATATATATCCACAGGCAGAAATTCGATACCTCTTGCAAGCATTTCAACAACAATTTGCAAAATAGTTGCCGTATCTTTTTCTTTTGCAGTAGCCTTTTGGTTAGAATTAATTTCTTTAATTTTGTCCATAACGGCTTTTTTGCCTTTTAAAGATGTCTGTGCATCAAGGTCTCCGCCTCGAACTGTAAAAAATGCACTGTAATATTCAATAGGATAATATATCTTATACCAACCGAGTCTTAGTGCTGCGATAACATAAGCTGCGGCGTGTGCCTTTGGGAACATATATTTTATTTTCATACAAGAATCAATATACCATTCCTCGACATTATGCTCACGCATTGCTTGCTTATGCTCATCTGTCAAAAGTTTTGTTGCCTTGCCTTTTCTTACGATTTCCATAATTGTAAACGCCATTTTAGGCTCTAAACCTTTATGAAGCAAGTAAGTCATAATACTGTCTCGTGTACCGATAACATTTGAAATGGTACAAGTACCGTTTTTGATGAGTTCCTGTGCATTTCCGAGCCAAACATCCGTACCATGCGACAAACCCGAAATTTGCAGCAAGTCGGAAAATGTTTTCGGTTGAGCTTCAAGCAACATTCCTATAACAAAGTTTGTACCCATTTCTGGAATTGATAAAGTACCTGTCTGACAGCCTATATCTTCCGGTTCAACGCCGAGAGGCTTTGTTGAGGTAATCATTTCATACAACTTAGGGTCGCAAAGGTCAACATCCATAACAGGTATGCCTGTGCAATCTTCAAGGAATTTGTACAATGTAGGAACATCGTGACCGAGTTCGTCAAGTTTCAAAAGTGTGTCGTGCAAAGCATTTTTAAAGTCAAAATGAGTAGTCAAAGTACCCTTAGAAGCGTCGTTTGACGGATACTGAATAGGAGTAAAGTCTTCAACTTCATATTCACTCGGAACAACAACCATACCTCCGGGATGCTGACCTGTTGTTCTCTTAATGCCTGTACAACCGATTGTCAAACGATTTTCTTCGGCACGACTTACATTCATACCTCTTTTTTCAAGGTACTTTTTAACATATCCGTAAGCAGTTTTATCGGCAACAGTTGCCATTGTTCCTGCTTTAAACACATGAGTTTTTCCGAACAATTCTTCTGTAAATCTATGACTTTGGCTTTGGAAATCGCCCGAAAAGTTAAGGTCAATATCGGGTTCTTTATCGCCGTCGAAACCAAGAAATGTCTCAAACGGTATCTCGTGTCCGTCTCGTTTCATCTGAGTATCACAATGCGGACAATTTTTTATAGGAAGGTCAAATCCTGAACCGTATGAACCGTCTAAAATAAACTCCGAATGTTTGCAATTCGGACAAACATAGTGAGGTGCAAGCGGATTTACTTCCGAAATACCTGCCATATGAGCAACAAATGAAGAACCTACCGAACCTCTTGAACCCACCAAATATCCATGTTCTTCCGAGTTTTTAACAAGTCGTTTTGCAATAACATAAAGCACTGCATAGCCGTGTTTAATGATTGAGTTCAATTCTTTTTCAAGTCTTGTAGCAACAAGTTCGGGAACGGGGTCGCCATAAATTTCTTTTGCTCTTTTCCAGCAAATATCTGTAAGTTCTTCCTCTGCACCGTCAATATGCGGTTGGAAAGTTCCGGGCGGAATAGGTACAAGACCATCCTCAATCATATCTGCTATTTTATTTGGATTTTCTATAACAAATTCTTTTGCTCTGTCGCCAAGATATGAAAAATCATCAAGCATTTCATTTGTAGTTTTAAAGTACAAAGGTGCCTGCATATCTGCATCATCAAAGCCCTTACTGTCCATAATAATCGCTCTGAACTGAGCGTCTTTTTCATCAAGGAAATGAACATCTCCCGTAGCGACAGTCATTTTACCGAGTTCATCTGCTATTGAAATGATTTTTCTATTAATGTTATTTAAGTCTTCTTCAGAATTGATATTTTCATACTTTTCCCTGTCAGACCTAATCATAAAAGCATTGTTTCCGTTAGGCTGAATTTCAAGATAATCGTAAAAAGAAGCGATTTTTTTAATTTCTTCATCACTTTTATTATTCACAATCGCCTGATAAACTTCGCCTTGTTCACATGCCGAACCTATAATGATACCGTTTCTGCTTTTCATCAAATCGGTTTTTCTGATTAACGGTCTGTTCTTAAACTGTTCTATATTGGACTTTGAAATATGTTTATACAAAACTTTTCTGCCCTCAAGATTTTTGATTAAGAAAATAATATGATATCTTTCAAACTGTTTTAATTTCAGTTCCATAAAGTTAGGGTACTTCTCATCATCTACCAAATAACCTTCCATACCCATAATAACTTTTATACCGGCGTCTTTACCTGCTTTGCAAGCCTCAGGCAGTGCCTGTACAATGCCGTGATCGGTAATTGCTATCGCCTTATGTCCCCACTTTGCCGCTCTTTTTACAAGCGCCGTCGGACTTGTTATGCCGTCCATTTCTGACAAAGATGTATGTAAATGAAGTTCAACTCTTTTCTCGGGAGCATCATCTTCTTTTTCTGCTTTTTGCACAGTTGCCATTGCAAAAGGGTTTAAAACATACTCATTTGCGTATGTATCAAGTGCATATTTACCCGTTATTAAAACAGTGCCTACTTCGCTGATTTTAGATGATAGCTTGTCTATAACTTCATTTTCGCCGAAAACTTTTACAGAAAGCGACGATGTATAGTCAGTTATATCAAATGTAAAAATCTTGTTGTTTCCACGACGGGTTTCTATTATTTCCTGACTGATAATATCGCCCCAAACGGTAATAATGCCGTCTGTTATATGTACATCGGAAATATTTTTCGGAACTTCTCTGACATCTCGTCCATAAACGGTTTTTGCCGTATCAATATAAAGAGGTGTTCCTTCAAGCAATTTATGTTTAACATTTTTTTGAACATTTTTCTTGATTTGTTCAAGTTCCTTTTGCTTGCTTTCATACATTTCTTTTGCTTTTTGCTCAACATCAAAAACTGCATCTTCTACAAGTTCAACTTCATATTCAAGAGAAAAGGAATAGTATATTTCCTTTTGAAGCGACTCGCATATTTTTTTTGACTCAAGCAATTCTTTACCGCCATTTTGCAATTTAAGTTTTAATACTGCATCGTTATGGTCAAATTCAAGTTTCACACCGTCAAAAAAGCCTGCAATCTGCGGATTTGTTTTTTGAACTTTTTTAATAATACTGAAAACAGCGTTATCGCCGAAACAACTTTTAGGGTACTTAACTTTAATATCTATTTTATTTACTTCAAAATCTTTCTTTATTTCATTTTCTGCAAGTTCGAGTAAATCACTTTCAATTAAATCGTTGCTTAATATTTCAAAAGAAATCACTCTGTTTTTACGAGAAATGTTTAAAGAAGTTATTTCTGCATCTGAAAAAACAGGGAAATTTTCTTGTTTATTGCAGATACAATCAAATATGTCTGTTATTTTTGCCATTATAATTTTTCAATCTCTTTCATTAATTCATCAAGCAGTTCATCTTCCGAAACCTTTCGCAAAACTTCGCCTTTTTTGAAAATTATACCGCAGCCGTCACCGCCTGCAATACCGATGTCCGCTTCTTTTGCCTCTCCGGGTCCGTTAACAACGCAACCCATTACGGCAACTTTTATAGGCTTATGAACATTTTGAAGTTTTTGTTCAACTTGTTTTGCAAGTCCTACCAAATCTATACGGGTTCTTCCGCAAGTAGGACAACTTATTAAATACGGAGAATCATTTTTCATACCGAGCGCTTTTAAAATATCAAAAGCCGCAAAAACTTCTTTTACCGGACTGTCGGTAAGGCTGACTCTTATGGTATCGCCAATGCCGTGAGCAAGCAGTGAACCGATACCTATTGACGACTTTACTATTCCCATTCTTTCGGTACCTGCCTCCGTAACTCCCAAATGAAGAGGATAATTACATTTTTCGGCAGCAAGCTCATAAGCAGAAATCATCGTCTGAACATTTGAACTTTTAATTGATATAACAATATCGTCAAAATCAAATTTTTCAAGCAAAGAAGCGTGATACAAAGCAGAGTCAACGAGTGCTTCGGAACAAGGTGAACCGTATTTTGCAAGAATATTTTTTTCAAGAGAACCTGAATTAACGCCTATTCTTATAGGGATTTGCTTACTTTTACAAATGTCTGCAACTGCTTTTACTTTACTTTCATCACCGATATTTCCCGGATTAATTCTGATTTTATCAATACCTCTTTCAGCAGCACCTATTGCAAGACGATAGTCAAAATGAATATCTGCTACAAGCGGTACATCCACTGCATTTTTTATAGGCTCAATCAAATCAAGTGCTTTTTCATCGGGGATTGCAAAACGAATGATTTGACAACCAGCAGAGGCAAGTTCTTTTGCTTGTTCAACACTTCTCTCAATATCTGTTGAAGGAATGTTAAGCATTGACTGAACAAGAATTTCGGAATTTCCTCCGATATATTTATTTCCTATTTTAACTTTTTTTGAAATTCTTTTTTCCATATCATTCACCATATAATTTAAAACAGTTTTGTAATATCGCTGAATGTAACAACGCACATTAAACCGAGCAGCAAAACAAGTCCTATCGTATTCACTGCCCACTCAAATTTTTTAGGTAATTTTTTCTTTGTAATTCCCTCAAAAAGTAAAAGGAATATACGCCAACCGTCAAGTGCAGGAATCGGGAACAAATTAAACAATCCGACATTGATTGTCAAAAGTGCCATAATTCTCAACATAGACGGTATAGAAGTTTTTACTGCGTCGGAAATAACGCTGACGCTTCCGACAGGCCCTGCTAAATCTGACAAACCGTACTTACCTACAAGCAAGTCATGTACTGACAAGAACACCATTCGAGCGTACGAAACAAACTCAAGGCAGGCAGATTTTATCACATTTGAAAAAGTTTTCGGCACACCTATCAGCCAAAAGTCCATTGAAATAAAACGATGACCTTCATATTCTTCGGTTGCAAACTTAACATCGTCAAGTTTAACGGTTTTTCCGTCTCTTTCAACAACCATATCTACAACTCCGCTTTCGCTTCGTGAAAAAGCAGTTGTAATATCTGAAGGAGTAAATGTTCTCATACCATCAATAGATTTGATAACATCGCCTTTTTCAAGTCCGTAAGAACTGCTGATTGCAGTATCTTCAAATTTTGCAACTTCACAGGTTCCGACGAGTTCGGAAGATGAAACAATAACTATCATTATGATAAGTCCGAGAATCAAATTCATCACGGCACCTGCAACAACAACAATTATTCTTTGCCAAACTTTTTTTGAAGAAAATGAGCCTTCATTGTCACTTTCCTCATCTTCGCCTTCCATTGCACAATAACCGCCGAATAAAATCCAACGCAAAGAAAACTTCGTATCACCTTTTTGTTTGCTGAAAATTTTAGGCCCCATTCCGATTGAAAACTCGTTGACTTTGATTTTGTTTATTTTTGCAGCAAAAAAATGTCCTGCTTCGTGAATAATGATAATCACTTCAAAAAACAAAATCGCAATCAAAATGGGATAAACAGCGTTCCACACACTTGAAATACTTAAATCAATCAACCTTTTACCGCCTCTGCAACATAATTTCTGGCATCTCTGTCTGCTTCAAGAACATCATCAAGAGTAAAATCAGATATATCTTTTGCATTTTTCATAGCCTCATTATTAAGATATGCAATATCTGTAAATTTAATTTTCCCATCGAGAAAATATTTTACACTTTCTTCATTTGCTCCGTTTGCGGCTGCGGGATGAACACCGCCCAAACGAATAGCGTCTTTACAAACATTGATACACTTAAATGTCTCGTAGTCAGGCTCATAAAAAGTAAGTTTTCCATAGTCTGCAAGACTCAACTGTGCAACGGGAGACTCAAACCTGTCGGGATATGTCAAAGCGTATTGAATAGGTATTCTCATATCGGGTACACCGAGCTGAGCAATAACAGAATTGTCAACATACTCTATCAAAGAATGAACAACTGACTCTCTGTGAACCAATATGTCTATTTCTTCGGGAGTTTTGTCAAACAACCAAGCAGCCTCAATTAATTCAAGTCCCTTATTCATCATAGTAGCAGAGTCGATAGTAATTTTATTTCCCATGCTCCAATTCGGATGGTTTAATGCCTGTTCTACCGTAACATTTTCAAGTTCTTTTTCTTTTTTATTAAAGAACGGACCGCCGGAAGCAGTCAAAATAACTCTTTTAACTGCTTTTTGCGACGGAGCGCCCTGCATTGCCTGAAAAATTGCCGAGTGTTCACTGTCAACAGGCAATATTGAAACGCCGTTTTTTTCGGCAGCCCGAGTTACCAAATGTCCGCCTGCAACAAGAGTTTCTTTGTTTGCAAGCGCTATTGTTTTTTTCTCATTTATAGCGGCAAGAGTAGGTTCAAGACCTACCATACCTACAACAGAGTTTAAAACAACATTCGCATCTTTATATGTTGCACACTCTATAAGACCGTCCTTACCCGATAAAACTTTTATATCGGTGTCAGCAAGCCTTGACTTCAATTCTTTTGCAGAATTTTCATCCATCATACAAACAACTGACGGTTTGAATTCTCTCGCCTGTTCTTCAACGAGTTTAAAATTTTTATTTGCAGTCAAAGCACATATATTGAAACCGTTTTTTCTTACAACATCGAGAGATTGAGTACCTATTGAACCTGTTGAGCCTAAAAGAGAAATATTTTTCATAATATCACCAAATCAAATTACATTACAGAATTAAAATACACTAATGAAATTGCATAAGTTGCGGCAAGAGTAAATAAAGAAGAATCAAATCTGTCCATTACACCGCCGTGTCCGGGGAAAATTTTTCCGAAATCTTTAACACCGAAATTTCTTTTAAGTACTGACGCCGTCAAATCGCCGAACATTCCGAGCATTGACACAAACACGCTTGCGCAAAGCAAAACTATCATCAAAACTTTTTCGATTTTTTCGTCTGCAAAGTGATTATAGAGTAAAACAGCACAAACATTTAAAATTGATGAAAACACAAGTCCGCCCACAGCGCCCTCTATGGTTTTTTTAGGACTGATATTGGGACACATTTTATGTTTTCCTATTGCCATACCCGTAAGTTGAGCACCCGTATCGGTTGCAAGAGCACAAATAAGAGCATAAAAAATCAAATACACTCCGATTTGTTTATTTTCCCCTCCTATATCACGGAGTCTGACAATGATTGAAAAGCCGTACGGCACAACAACACTTGCGAAAAAAGCCGTTGTAACATCTTCAAACTTTGTTGTTGAATAGTTGCGAAGCATAGAAAGGAAAAATACCAAAGCAAGTGCAATAACAAAAACTACCGACGGAACTGCACCGATAATTTTTCCGAAAACTTCAGCGCTTACAAAAGGTTCTAAACATTTTTCATTTGCAAAAAAAGGAACGATTGCCGAAAAAGCAGTACCCGTTACTAAAATAAATTTATTTTTTATTTTAGCACATTTCATTATTTCATTTGATGCAACTGCACTTAAAAATGCAACAACCAATACAAGTGCAGGCGTATATATCTGCCACACTACAAAAGCAAGAACTGCAAGCAAAACAATCGCTGTAATTACACGAGTTTTCATTTATTCTCCTCCAAAACGACGATTTCTTTTTTCATAAGCAAAAAGTGCCTCGTCTAAATCTTTTTCTTTAAAGTCAGGCCAAAGAACATCACTATACCAAAATTCACTGTATGCAGACTGCCATAGCAAGAAGTTTGAAAGTCTTTGTTCTCCGCTCGGTCTTATTATCAAATCAGGGTCGGGCTGATTTGCAGTATAAATATTTTGAGAAATATCCTGCACAGTAATATCATCTGCACATTTACCGCTTTCAATTATCTTTTTAACGGCACTCACAATTTCTTGTCTTCCTCCGTAATTAAGAGCAAGATTGATGACTGTACCGTTTTTTTGTGCAGTTTTCTTTTCTGCCCTGTCCATTAGTTCGAGTATATCTTCTCTAAGACCTTCTCGTTCACCTATAAATTTCAGGCAGATATTTTCTTTTTCGTTAAAATCTCTTTCAGCCTCAAGCAAATAGTCTTTAAACAAATTCATAAGAGCATCTACTTCTTCTTTAGGTCTTTTCCAATTCTCCGTTGAAAAAGCGTAAAAAGTAACATATTTCACGCCTAAATCTGCACAATATTTTGATATTTTACGGAAAACTTCTGCACCTGCTTTATGACCTGCTTTTCTCGGCAATGCTCTTTTTTTTGCCCATCTGCCGTTACCGTCCATTATTATACCAATATGTTGAGGCAAAACAGTAAATTTTTCTGAATTTACGCTTTCATTTTTCTTAAAAATTGCCATAATTGCTCCTCCTGCACACATATAATAAAGCATTTTAGGGCGTCAATTGACGCCCCATACAATATTTTATGTCAGATGGAAAGAATTTCTTTTTCTTTTTTATCTGTGATTTCTTCTGCTTGTTTGATTGCTTTATCTGTATAATCCTGAATTTGCTTTTCAGCAGATTTTACATCATCTTCAGTAATTTCATTGTCTTTTTTAAGTTTTTTAACATCGTCAATCGCATCTCTTCTGACATTTCTTATAGCAATTTTTGCTTCTTCATTGCGTTTTGAAATATCTTTTACGATTTCTTTACGGCGTTCTTCCGTGAGAGGAGGAAAGTTAAGACGAATAACTTTGCCGTCATTCATAGGATTAATACCGATATCTGACATATTTATTGCTTTTTCGATTTCTTTAATCGAAGAAGCGTCCCACGGCTGAATAGCAAGTGTACGGGGTTCCGGTACGCTTACCTGTGCCATTTGAACAATCGGTGTAGGTGTGCCGTAATAATCAACTAAAACTCTGTCAAGAATTGACGGATTTGCTCTGCCTGCTCTGATAGCAGCGTAGTCTCTTTCAAGTGCCTGAAGACACTTTTCCATTTTTTCATTTGTTGTTGAATAAATACTTTCTAAAGTCATAATAAAATACCTTTCAAAATATATTTAATTTAATGCAGTTAATGTTTTTGAGTCTAACAAACTTAAAGATGACAAAAATTATTCTGCCATATCTGTTACAACAGTACCGATTTTCTCGCCTTTTGCAGCTTTGATGATATTTTCAGGGTCATCAAGATTGAAAACAAGAATAGGAACTGAATTATCTTTACAAAGTGAGAATGCCGTAGAGTCCATAACTTTTATATCATTTGAAATGACTTCTTTGAATGAAATTTTGTCATATTTTACTGCGTCATCAAACTTGTTCGGGTCTTTATCGTAAACACCGTCAACATTTGTTCCTTTAAGAAGGACATCTGCTCCGATTTCAACTGCACGCAAAGCAGCGGCAGTATCTGTCGAGAAAAACGGGCTTCCCGTACCGCATCCAAAAATAACAATTCTTCCTTTTTCAAAATGACGGTTTGCTTTATTTCTAATGTACGGTTCTGCAATTTGACGCATCTCAATGGCAGTTTGAACACGAACATCTGCACCTTCTTGTTCAAGTGCGTCGCAAAGTGCAAGAGCATTCATAGCGGTTGCAAGCATACCTATATGGTCAGCACGTGTTCTGTCCATATGTTCGCTTGTTCTTCCTCTCCAAAAGTTTCCGCCGCCGACAACTATACCGACTTCAATACCAAGGTCGGTAACTTTCTTGATACTTTTGCATATTTTGCTTACCGTTTCATTATCTATTCCGGTGCCTTTTTCACCTGCTAAAACCTCACCGGAAAGTTTAAATAAAATTCGATTATACATAAATCAACCTCCAAGCAATACTTTCGTATATATAATATAATAAAAAAATTATAAAGTAAATAGTTATTTCATATATTTTAAAATATTGTAACAACTAAAATAACAAATAAAAAAGAGTACAGCCTAAACTGTACTCTTTGTGTGTCTTTAAATCAACGATTATTCAGTAAAACCTGACTTAACAAGTGAAACAAGTCCTTCAACAGCTTCTTCTTCGTCTGAACCGTCAGCAATAATTCTGATGTCTGTTCCGCCCATAATACCAAGCGAAAGAACTCCGAGAAGGCTCTTTGCGTTTACTCTTCTGTCTTCTTTTTCAACCCAAATAGATGATTTATATTCGTTTGCTCTTTGAATAAAAAAAGTTGCCGGACGAGCGTGAAGTCCTACTCTGTTTTCTACTGTTACATCTTTTACAAACATAGTCAATACCTCTCAAAAAATCAAATATTAAAACAATGACAAATCTGTTTTTTAGTTACTTACTATATTATACCCACGCAAAAATAATTCGTCAACTTATAACAGTAAAGTTCGTATTCTATCATAAATAAACAGGTTTTGTACAGACCGTTCTTTGTGCAAAATATATAAAATGATTTAATTTTTTTGTGCATTAAATATATTTTTATTCTTTTTTACTGTTTTTATACATATCTAAAAACTCTTTATCTTTTTTTGAAAGTTCTGCATTTTCAAGCATATCGGGGCGTCTGTCTAAAGTTCTCTCGAGAGATTTTTCCCGTCGCCATTTCTCAATATTTGCATGGTGTCCGCTTAAAAGAATGTCAGGAGTCTGTCTGTCACGCCATACAGGCGGTCTTGTATATTGAGGATATTCAAGAAGAGAAGAAAAATGACTTTCATCTTCAAAGCACTCATTATTTGATAAAACACCGTCAAGCATTCTGCTGACAGAATCTGCCAAGACCAAAGCAGGCAATTCGCCACCTGTCAAAACATAATCGCCTATTGACAATTCTTCCGGTTCTAATTCTTCTATAACTCTTTCATCTATACCCTCATAATGTCCGCACAAGATAACAATATTTTCAAGTTGTGCAAGTTCTTTAACTCTTTTTTGCGTAAGTGTTTTTCCTTGTGGAGTCATATAAACAAGATGAGGTTTTGAATTTGAGTTATTGCAAATACTCTGATAACAATCATATATCGGCTGAGCCTGCATTATCATACCCATTCCTCCGCCGTATGGTGTATCGTCAACTCGACGATGCTTATCTAAAGTAAAATCTCTGATATTTACACACTCAATTTCAACGGCACCTTTTTGCCTTGCTCTTCCTATAACGCTTTCACTCAAAACGCTTTCGCACATTTCGGGGAAAAGAGTCATAATACTAATCTTCATCAAATAGTCCTTTCATATACTTTATTTTGACTGTTTTATCTTCAATGTTTTTTTCTTTTACAATATCTTTAGTGGCAGGTATCAAAAATTTCTTTTTATTCGATACTATTTCATAAATATCACACGAACCGTAATTTAGGACATCGTTTATCTTACCGTAATTTTTACCACTGTCAATATCTATGACATTACATCCGATTAAATCCTGAATAAAATCAACGCCGTCTTCAAGCACAGCGTCTTCACGGTCGCAATACAGTACTTTATTTTTAAGTTTTTCGGCAAGTTCAACAGTATTTATTCCTTTAAAAACAACAAGCGCACATTCCTTGTGCATCCTTGAAGAAACAACTTCAAGTTCACTATTTCCATTTGCGTCAAGATACAACTTATCAAATGATTTAAAAAAGGCGTAATCATCGCACCAAAGCTGAACTTTCAGTTCTCCCTTAATTCCGTGAGTATTTACTATTTTTCCTATTTCAAGAAACTGTTTCATCGTCTTCTCCATAACTGTTTACGGCGTTTAACACACGCTTTTTATCTGCACTCCAAAGCGGTGCAATCAAATCTTTTTTTGCGCCGTCTCCCGTCACTCTATGAACAACCATATTGTCAGGCAACAATTTCAGCGCAGAATACAGTATGTGCAAATATTCGTCCATTTCAAGCGGCTTAACATTTCCAAGGAAATATTCTTTTTCCAAATCTGTGCCTCGCAATATATGCAACAGTTGAAACTTTACTCCGTCAACACCACTGTCAACAACATATTTTACGCTTTGCATCATATCTGAAAAACTTTCGTCAGGCAAACCGAAAATCAAATGAACTACAATATTTACACCTGTTTTTTTAAGTCTTTTTACCGCATTGTCAAAAACGGGCAAATCATATCCCCTTCTTATGTAATCTGCGGTTTTTTGATGTATTGTTTGAAGCCCGAGTTCAACAAACACGGGCTTCTTTTTGTTTAATTCACGCAAAAGTTCAAGTGTATCGTCTTCTAAACAATCCGGTCTTGTTGCTACTGAAACAGCAACTATATCGGGATGATTTATTGCTTCTTCAAACTTCTTTTTCAAAACACTGCACGGAGCGTATGTATTTGTAAAAGCCTGAAAATACGCAATATATTTACCTGACTTATTTTTCTTTTCAACAAGCTTTTTACCTGTTTCAATCTGCTCATAAATGCTCAAATTTCTGTCAGAAGCAAAATCTCCGCTTCCCCCTGCCGAACAAAAAATACAACCTCTTGTATCTATCGTACCGTCTCTGTTAGGACAGGTAAAACCGCCGTCTATTGCTATTTTATAAACTTTACAACCGAACTTCTCTCTTAAAAATCTATTAAACGAATAATATTTCACAATTAAAATTATGCTTTTTCTGCTTGAATTGCATCTTCAACAGCATTGTAAAGCGACTTGTCATTGTCGGCAGGGACATCGCATGAATGATGCCAAACCATAATACCGCCAAGTCCTTTATCTATTGCAAGTTTTGTCTTTTTATTTATCAACTCAGGCGTATTGAACGAGAAAGTCAAGCCTGTTTCAGCGTCATCGTACAAGCCGTTTTCATCAATTTTGTCATAATAATTTTTATAATCATACCAATATGCACCTTTATCGGTAGGACGGGCATAAAACGGCATACCTAAATCTACTTTTGACATATCTATGCCTGATTTTTCCATTTTCTTAATATCATCTTCTGCAATCTCGTATGTTGCGTGATTTTTGTCATCATCCCACAAATCATAGCTCATAAGTTCAACACGGTCAACTACGCTTTTTGCTCTGTCAGAAAGTTTAAAATCCCATCCTGCAACTGCAAGACCTATATCATAATCATCTTTAAAAGTTTCATTGAGTGAAAGCAAAAATTCACTGTAAGACTTCCAAAATTTATTTTTTATAGGAAATTCGTAATCAAAAAATACGCCTTTAAAATTATATTTTTGAAGTACATTCTTTATATTTTCTTCAAGATTTCCGCTTTCAAAAGCAATTGTATGTCTTTCTGCCTGGTCTTTCATTTGTTCATTCCAGTCGTCTGAATCGCTTTGACTTTTCGGACCTAAAATATTCAAATATACTCTTTTTTCTCGAGTACCCTGAATAGCAGTTTTAAGATTTTCATATACGGTATCAAAGTCTTTATCAAGAACTAAATTGCCCTCTTCGTCAAAATTTGCACAGCCGAAAAGAATGATATCCGTAATCTGTTCAAAATGTGTTTTATCGAGCGTTTCAGGATTTCTGAGCACATCGGCAAGAATATATGTAGTAACTCTGAAATCTTCAATTTTAACAGGCGTTGACTCTGCCTTTTTTGAACAAGACGAGAAAATGCACACCGTCATAACAATGGATAAAACAACTGATAAAATTTTTGCTAATTTTTTCATAAATATTATCCTCCAAAGTGTTTTTCAACTTAACTTTAACATATTTACATCTTTTTTTCAATATCAAATTCACCATCAAACGCAGATATATAAAATTATGAAAATTGCGAAAAAATTTCAACGACAAAACGACAAAATAAAAGACAATTTTAAAAAAATAATAACTACAGTAAATCTACTCAAGTTCAATATATTAAAATTTTTAAATAAATTATTAAAATTATTGACTTTATAAATTATACAAATTATAATATATAATTATACTTAAAATAATATATCTAAAATAAAATCATGAGGTGAATATTGTGAGCTTTATTGAATTTGACTCTGTTTACAAAAGATACAAAATGGGTGAAATTGTTATCAATGCAGCAGACGGTGTTACATTTAACATTGAACAAGGCGAGTTTTGCATAGTTGTCGGTGCCAGTGGTGCAGGTAAAACAACAGTTTTAAATATGCTTGGCGGAATGGATACCTGTGACGACGGAAAAATTCGTGTTGCCGGAGAATTGATTAACGAATATAACGAAAAAAATCTGATTGAATACAGAAGATACGATGTCGGTTTTGTATTTCAGTTCTACAATTTGGTACAAAATCTGACTGCACTTGAAAATGTTGAACTTGCAACGCAAATAGTTGACAAGTCTTTAAATGCCGAAAAAGTTTTGGAAAGAGTCGGATTGGCTGACAGAATTGACAACTTCCCTTCTCAACTTTCAGGCGGAGAGCAACAGAGAGTTGCGATTGCAAGAGCACTTGCAAAAAATCCTAAACTTCTTTTATGCGATGAGCCGACAGGTGCGCTCGACTACAAAACAGGAAAGCAGATATTAGATTTACTGCAAAAAACATGTAAAGAAACAGGTATGACAGTAGTTGTCATTACCCACAATCAAGCACTCACACCAATGGCTGACCGTGTTATCACTATGAGAAGCGGACGAGTGCAGGATATTAAGTTAAACGAAAATCCCGTACCTGTTGAAAGGATTGAATGGTAATGAATAAAAATATGATTTTAAAAGAAACACGCCGTTCAATCAGCAAAAGTATGGCGAGGTTTATTTCAATAATAGCGATAGTTGCACTTGGAATAAGTTTCTTTGCCGGAATTAAAGCGACTGCACCGGATATGAAAGAGACGGCTGAAATCTATTACAACACCAATAATTTGATGGATTTGAGAATTATCTCACCCGTCGGACTTACATACAACGATATAACGGCTCTTGAAGAAATTAAAGGAATTGAGAAAGTTATGCCGTCAAAATTTGTTGACGGTGTACTCAAAGCAGACGGTCAAAGTATCGGCGATATAGACGGTTCCGAAATGACTTGCCGTGCAATGTCGATTGATTTTGATAAAGCAATTGACTTTGAAGAAAATTCAAACGCTTCTTCCGACTATATCAACCGTATTTCATTGATTGAAGGAGAATGGCCCAAATCACCTAATGAATGTGTTGTTGACGGCAGCAAACTTTCTGCTCCCGAACAGTTTAAAATAGGTCAAACTATTTCTCTTGAGGGCGACGGAACCAATATTAATAACAAGCTTAAATACACTGAATTTAAAATAACAGGTATAATAAGAACACCCCTTTATGTTTCTTTTGAAAGAGGCAACACAAATATCGGAAGCGGAAAACTCGGCACATTTATATATGTTTCGGAGGGTGTTTTCAATTTTGACTACTACACGGAAGCATTTATAACTGTTGCAGGTGCAGACAATTATAAGCCCTACACAAAAGAATATAAAGATTTTGTATCGCCGATAGTTAAAGAAATAGAAAATATTGAAAAAGAAAGACTCCCCCTTCGTGTTGAGCAACTTCGTGCAGAAACCACCCCTAAAGTGAGAAACGGAGAAGAAGAACTTGCAAACAAAGAGGCAGAATTTACGGAAAAAGTAAATTCCGCAGAAAAAAGACTTGACGAACTCAAGGATTTAGCAAAAAACGGTCAAAAAAGAATTAACCAAAAGAAAGACGAATTTAACGCTACTCTTACAGACGCTCAAAGAGAAATATACTCAAATTCATCTAAGCACAATTCAAAATTCTCAGAATGGAGAAAAAAGCAAGATAAATTAAACGCTTCAAAACTCGAGTTAGTTAAGTATGAAGCCGCAAAAGACGAATACAACCGTGCGTCAATAAAACTTGACAATGCTAAATCACAGATATACGCCTCACAAAAAAGTATAGAAACTTTAGAGGAATTAATTGTAAACACCCGCTCGGCAATCGATTATTTCCAAGAACATCAAAATCAGTCTAAAGAAGAAATCAAAGAATGGCTTGAGCAATCAGGTTTACCGAGTGACCAAATCGAAAAATTGATTGAAGCACTTAATAAGTTTACGGCAATCGGAACTGCCGAAGAAATGATAGCATATCTTGAGCCAATGCTCGACGACTATGTAATTCAACTTGAAAAAAGTAAAAATGAACTTGCCGTTGCACAGCAAGAGTATGAAAAAGGAAAAAGTCAACTTGCCGCAGCTGAAAAACTTTTAAAAAAATATGAAAACGCAAAAAGCGATGTTACAAAAGCCGAAATTGAACTTCAGGAAGCAGAAAGAAAACTCAACTCGGCAGGAATGGGAATTGAACTCGGCCAGCTTGAACTTTCACTCAGCCAGCAGCAATTAAAAAGCCAGATTGAACTTGCCGAAACACAACTTGCCGCAGCACAGGTAAAAGTACAAACGGCAGATGAAGATTTTGCAAATGAAAAGGCAGCAGCAGAAACAGAACTTGCAAATGCAAGAATGGACTTAAAAGAAGCACAAAATCTTTTACAGTCACTTGATTCTGCAAAATGGATGATACAAGACCGTGACGATTTACCCGGTTATACGGGATACGGTCAAACGGCAGACAGAATGAGTGCATTTGCAAAAGTATTTCCTATCTTTTTCTTTCTTGTAGCAGCTCTTGTCTGTCTTACAACAATGACAAGAATGGTTGAAGAAGAAAGAACACAGATGGGTACTTTAAAAGCACTCGGATACTCAAACAAATCAATCATTTCAAAGTATCTCATCTATTCCCTTTCTGCAAGCCTTATAGGTTCGATTATAGGTCTTTTATTGGGCTTTTACATATTCCCGAAAGCAATTTTTGCGGCATACGGAATTATGTACGATTTACCGCCTTGCGTAATAAGATTTAAATGGAATTATGCAATTATAGGAATGATTGTCGCAATTCTTTCAACAGGTTTAGCGTCATATTTCGCCTGCATAAAAGAGTTGAAAGAACAACCGTCAAAACTTATGCGTCCTAAACCGCCAAAACAAGGAAAAAGAATATTCCTTGAAAAAATCGACTTCATTTGGTCAAAAATGAACTTCACACAAAAAGTTACTGCAAGAAACCTTTTCAGAAACAAAAAGCGTTTCTTTACAACACTCATCGGCGTTGCAGGTTGTACGGCACTTCTTTTGACAGGTTTCGGACTCGGCGACTCAATTTCTGCCATTATGGACAAACAATTCGGTGAAAACGGTATTTGTAACTACGATGTCCAAATTGTACTCGGCAAAAACAGTGCCGATACAGATGCACAAAATAAAGCGATGGAAGAAATCAAGCAGCGTCCTGAAATAAAACAAGCAATGAAAACACACATGGATGTTATCGACGGAACTTCAAGCAGAACGGAAAACATTTTGGAAATCAATCTTGTTGTTCCCGAAAACCCCGCCGAACTCCCCGAGTTTATAAAACTCCAAAACAGAAAATCAAAAGAAAAAGTTTCTCTTGACAATAACGGAGTAATCATTTCCGAAAAACTTGCAAACAAAACCGATACGAAAATCGGAGATGAAATTACGCTTAAAGCAAACGATAAAGACTACAATGTAACTGTTACGGGTATAGTTGAAAACTACACTTTCCACTATGTTTATATGCCGTCTGAACTTTATCGAAATATTTTCGGAGAAGAGCCGTCTTTTGACTATGTAACGGCAATTCTAAACGACAACATTTCAACTGCACAAAAAGACAGTTTGGCAAGCGACCTTATGAAAGTTGACGGAATTGACGCAGTCGCATACACAACGCAGATTATCGACACATTCAGCAACATATTAAACAGTCTTAATCTCGTTGTAGCAATCTTCATTATTGCAGCAGGAGCACTTGCATTTGTTGTACTGTACAATCTTTCAAATATTAACTTAAACGAAAGAATACGAGAAGTTGCAACCATAAAAGTTCTCGGCTTCAGAGACAAAGAAGTGAGTCAATATATTGTGAGAGAAAATATTATACTGACGATACTCGGTACATTGCTCGGTCTTATTCTCGGTATCTTCCTACACAGTTATGTAGTAAGTGTTGCAGAAGTAGATATTGTTATGTTCGGAAGAAGTATTGAACCGTTGAGTTTTGTTTTCGCAGCAATTCTTTCACTTGTGTTCTCTGCCGTTGTAAACTTGATAATGCACAAAAAATTAAAGAAAGTTAATATGGTAGATTCACTTAAAGCAGTAGAATAAAATACAAACTCACTCTGTCAAATGACAGAGTGAGTTATGACAGGAGGCTGAGATATGAAAATTAAAAAAGCACTTTGTATATTGCTTGCAAGTATTATGTTTGTTTCAGTTTTCACAAGCACATTTTACTCTTATGCCGATATTGCTGACAAAGATGAAAAAGAAAACCTTGCGTGGTTATCAGATTTCTATATACGAGAATCTTCAACAGATTTTACAAAAAACAATATGGTACCGATTTCTGAAAAATATTCGCACAAACTTGATGACTTCCGAAAAGAAGTTGAAGAAATCAAAAAGATGTACAAGATTGATTTTGAAACTTTAAAGAAAACATATTTAAAAATTTTTGACGAAATTTTAAAAATCATTGACGAAGCAAATATAGAATTACCTTACGATGATATGAAAGCGTATCTCATTGATGAATGGAAAATTGTTTTCCCCGAAGTTGAAAACGCTGACACAATCACATATACGACCATTGCATACGGTTGTTTAAAATATGACCTTCTTTTTCCAATTACAAATACCCATTTCACTGTCGAACCGGGAACAACTTTGGAAAGAACAATAGTTTTAATTGCAAGTGTACTTTTAAATGAAGAAATTGATGAAAGCATACAGACTTTTGACGACTATGTTATTTTGCAAATCAAGAAAAGTCTGATAAATAACGGATACCCTGTTTCCGACAATGCAGATGAAGAAGAAATAATGATTTTATACAAAATAATGATGGCTGAACAGCAAGGCTACATTATAGAAAATCAAAATGTCGCAGAGTACACGGAACAAGACAAAAAATATGTTGACGGTGCATATATGGCGTCAATTATCAAATCTCGTTTTGAAATCACACCGACAGTCGAGGCAACAATAATTGCCTGTGAAAGTGAAGATGTGGACTCGCTTGCAATACATATATTACAAACTATGATAATTGAAAAAAACGAAACGGTTGAAGATAACGAACCGATTGAACAACTTTTCAGCCGTGCCTGCATTCTCGGTTACTTTGAACTCGATAAAGAACTTTATTCAGATGTTTATAAATATGAAGTTTATTTGACATACAACTGCAAAGAGATTTGGGTTACACCCTTTGCGTATGCCGCTGAAAAAGGAAGCGATAAAATAAACTTTGTTGACATAGACATAAACGGTGAAAAAATAAGAAACGGAAGAAGTCACAGGTTAAAACTTGCAGGAGATATAAGTTACATAAGCGTAAAACTGAAATATGACGATGGCGTAACGAAAGACTCGGCAGAGTATAAATTCAAAGTATTTAACGGAAATAAAGAATTAACAGATACAAGTTTTCCTACGCCGTTTCCGCCTTATAAAGATGATGAAGTATTTGATTTTTCAAAATACAACAAGCAAAAACCGAAATATGAAACAACAAATATTGACAATTTTTTAAAACGAAAGCAAGTTCCGTTAGATTTGTACGAAGATACAAATGCAGCAGGGGTATTCTCCCCTGTTTTAGACAACGAACAGGATGTTGTTAAGGTAAATACAAACTCTGTTGATACAAAAAATGAGAACAAAAAATTATCAAAAAAACAAGTTGCCGGAATTTCTGTTTCTGCCGTTGCAGTTTTGGCAGGAACAGCAGCAGTTATCATATTAGTTTTAAAAAGGAAAAAACAAAATAAATAATTCTTATAATTGATTAGGTGATTAAATGATAATTGGATTAAAAAGAGGAACTGTAAAACTATACAATCATGATAATGGATGGGAAATTGAGGCACAAAATACGATTTCGCAATTAAAAAACATATTGGGAAATGTCATTAAAGATATTCAACATATAGGAAGCACATCTATAACATCTATTAAAGCAAAGCCAATAATAGATATTGTAGCAGCAGTTGATAATTTTGACGAAGTTCTTTCTTTTGAAAAAGAATTAGAAAAAGCAGGCTTTTATTACAGACCAAACGCAAATCTAAGAGAACAACTGCTTTTTGCTTCCGGCAATTATTATGACGGCACCGGAGATTTGCAGACTCATTTCATTCATATTGTAAAAACAAATAGCATAGATTTCATAAACTATGTAAATTTTAGAGATTATCTCAACAATAATCCTGCCATTGCAAAAGAGTATGAAAATCTAAAAGTATCACTTGAAAAGCAATATTCGACGGACAAAGGGAGAGAAAAGTATCTTGAAGGAAAAAATGATTTTATTGTATTCACTTTAAGAAAAGCACTTGTAAATTCCTATCTCGGCAAGACAGTCGATATAGTAGTTGACCGACCTATCGGAAGTGTACATCCCAAACACCCAAACATTATTTATCCTATAAATTATGGTTATATTCCAAATGTATATGGCGGAGATGGTGAAGAACTTGATGTTTATTTATTAGGAGTAAATGTACCTATAAAAAAATATAACGCCCACATTATCGGAATTGTTCATAGACTGAATGATGTCGAAGATAAACTTATTGCTGTTGCTGAAGATACAATTTTAAGCAAATCAGAAATAAAAAAGTTAATTCATTTTCAAGAACAGTATTTTGACATAGAGATTGAATTATACGATAACAAATAAAAAATCAGACGATTAAAATCGTCTGATTTTTTATTTACCTTTAATTCTGTTTATTGCATTTTTTTCAAGGCGTGAAACCTGTGCCTGCGATATACCTATTTCACTTGCCACTTCCGTTTGCGTTTTTCCCTGCATAAATCTCATTGACAAAATTCTTTTTTCTCTCGGCGAAAGATTTTTTAATTCTTCTTTTATCATAATTTCATCTATCCAATTTGAGTCGTCATTGCCATCGCCGACTTGGTCCATAACATATATCGTATCGCCACCGTCGGAATATACAGGCTCGTACAAAGAAACAGGCTCAACTATTGCCTCAAGTGCAAGAACCACTTCGCTTTTCTTCAAATTCAACTCTTTTGCTATTTCTTCAACAGTCGGTTCTTTTTGCGTTTCGTTTATAAGGCGTTCTTTGACCTGCATCGCTTTATATGCAATATCTCTCATAGAACGGGAAACTCTCAAAGAATTATAGTCTCTCAAATATCTTCTGCACTCGCCTATTATCATAGGTACTGCATAAGTTGAAAAGCGTACTCCGAGTTCAACATTAAAATTGTCAACTGCTTTAATAAGCCCTATTACGCCCACTTGAAAAAGGTCATCTAAATTTTCGCCTCTGTTGGCAAACCGCTGAATGACAGACAGAACAAGCCTTAAATTGCCGTTAATCAATTCTTCCCTTGCGTTCATATCGCCTTTTCTGACTTTTTTTAACAATTCTATTTTTTCTTTTTCTTTTAAAACTTTAAGTTTATTTGTATTAATACCGCAAATTTCAACTTTATTATATTGCAAAAAATCACCCCGTCATTACTTACAAATAGTATTGACGGGGAAAACGCCTTTTATTTAACTTTATTTTTATATTTTACCAAAAGTGAAAATGCAAAACCTAACGGCAGACACAAAAAAGTTAAAAACTTTTCTTTTGTGCCTTTTTCAAATATTTTTTTGTGTGCAAGTATGCAGCTTGAAACATAATGAATGCAGTTTTTTACTTTAAAAACAAAAGGAAGATTGTCAAAAGACAAATACATTTTCCGTGTTTCTGCAAAACTCTTCGGACTGTTATAATATTGCTTCCAAATGTTTGCTGACATTCCGTCTTTTTGATAATCTACATTGCAATAAACATCGTTCGACACCAAAAACTTATACTCTTTTGAGATTTGAAGTATCATATAATGCGGGTTAAAATACTTTTCGCCTTCAAAAATCCGCATAGGAGAAACTTCTTTATAAAGGCTTGTTTTTACAACAAACTTTCTGTCGCCTCTTTTTAAAGAATTGTTTTCACAAAGCAAGTCAATAGGTCTAACGCTGTCTGTATTTTCAAACTTCGGTGTGTTAAATGTTTTTGTATTGACATTATAATTGAGTCCGATAAAACCGCCGACTTCGTTACTTTTATTTTTATTCCAGAAATCAACAATTTTTTCTACTGCATCGTTGGGCATAAAATCATCAGAGTCGATACAAACGCAAATATCACTGTTTGCATTTTTAATTGCCAGATTATAGCCTGTATGCAAACCCTCGTTTGTTTTATAGAAATACTTAATATCTATATCATCGCAATTTTCTTGCCAACATTTAACTTGACTTTCAGTGCCGTCTGTTGAACCGTCGTCAACAATCAGCCATTCAAAATCTTTTGAAGTTTGATTTTTTAAACTTTCAAAAAGGCGTGATAAAAGTTTTTTTCTGTTATATGTACAGGTAAATACAGTCAATGTTTTCATTTTAATAATCTTTCGTATAACTTTTCAACTATTTTACTGTCAACTTCATTGCTGAACTTTCGTGCAAAAAGACAATTTGAAGAAGTCAATTCGTCATAGTCTTCCGACTTAAAAGTATATGGGTGTCCTCTGTTCCAATCTATATATCTCATATCGCCGATGTTTTCCTTTTCGCCGAAATAAAACAAATTGTCTTTAAATTTTGAATTCATCAAAAGTGTCTGAACGAAAAACTCATCGGGAATAAGTGTATTTTTAAATTGTTTATATATAAAATCTTTTTTAGAAACAATATACTCGGCAAATTCAAAAGTAATGCTAAACCATTGAGCACCTCGATACACTTCTAAGTCTTTCAAACGGTTTACACCGAGTTTGTTTTGTATAAGAGACTCCGATTTTGTGCAAATTCTGTTAAACAAATTTCTTCTTCCTGCAAAAAAATGATAAAACTTCACTCTCGAGAGTTGAGAAAAGTTGAGTTGTTTATCACTTACACTCACAAATTCTCTGCCTGAATATCGGTCAAAAAATGCGTATATTTTCTCTTGTGATTTCAAAGGAATATCGCAACCTGACAACAAATGAATATACTCAAACTTTCGTTCATTTAAAGCTGTTTTCAACATTTCAAGTTCGCATTTTACCATTTCAAACGAACCCCATTTAATATTAAAACGCTTTGTAAATATAAGTTTCGATTTTTTTACACAACTTTTTATTTTTTCAATATCTGCCTTGAATTTTTTATCCAAATGTAAAAACAAACAGTTATTTTCATTGTCCAATGCACAAAGCAATTTACATAATAAGTCCTGTTCATTATGTGCCATAATTAAATAGGCGTGCATTTTAATTACCTCTCTTATTTTTTTTAATTATTAAATATCTATATAAAAAAGGTGCAAACCACAATAAAATAAATTTTATCTTTTGAAAAGCACTGTATTCTTTTCCGAACAAAACATATTTTTTATATTGCAAAATTGATTGTCTGATTTTCTTATATGCAGTTTTATTGTCAGTTCTTGTAATAACACCGCTTAAAACTACAAATGCAGATATTATATATCCTTTAACAGCTTGTCTATACACATTTTCATTGTCCGTAAAATCAAGCAATATTTTTCTCTTTAATCTCAACACATCAAAAGCTCCGTCAGAAAACTTTGACATAGTAATTGAGCCGTTATGAATATAGTATCTGTATTTAGATTCAGTGCAATACACGGCTTTAACGCCTGAAGAAAAGACTTTATAGTTATAATCCAAATCTTCATTACAACTAAATTCGCTGTTAAATCTTATATTTTTGACCTTGTCGTACTTGTAAATTTTATTCCAAACCACGCCTGACAAATGACCGTTTAATAACAAATCTATTATTTGCTCATCTTTGTTATCAACAACATTTTCTTTTTCATAAATCACTTCTTCGGTTTTACCGTTATTTTCATATTCAAAAAAGAAAGAGCATCTTGCAACATCGGCATTATTTTCTACAGCTTTTGTTATTAAATACTCAAACATATCAAGTTCGCAATAATCGTCTGAATCAACATAGCCTATATAATCTCCGCTTACATGCTCCAATCCCATATTTCTTGCAGAAGGCAAGCCTCCGTTTTCTTTATACAAGTATATAACTCTATCATCATTCGACTCATATTCCTTACATATTTTTTCACTGCCGTCTGTTGAGCCGTCGTTTACAATGATGATTTCAAGATTTTTATATGTTTGATTTACAATACTGTCCAAACACTTTTTAAGGTATTTTTCTGAATTGTACACGGGTATAATTATACTGATTTTCAAACTGTTTTCATCATTCATATTAATTCTCCCTCAAATAAAAATTTTAAGCAACGAACAATATAGATTTAACAAAAATACAGAATTAGATTTTATACATAATAAAAGCAGTTTTGTATGCTTCGGCAAAACACCGTAATCTACTTCAAATTGACTGCTTTTTATTTTATTTAACACAAGTTGAAATACTTTTTTCTTTTCTTTATAGGTTGTTTTATTTTTACGGCTTGCTTCATTTCTGATAACAAAATTTGAAAGATACAGTAAATAGTACGAAAGTTGTGATGCGAAGTTTATATTTTCTTGCTCAACTTTTTTCTTTATCAAATCATAAGCAATATAGACAATGTTTACCATATTTTTATCATATCTTTTTGTCATGGAGCCATCGGCTATCCTGTAATGATACAGTGGTTTGGATATATAACAAACGCTGTTTGCGTCAAGCAAACACGGATAAGTAAAAGCGGCGTCTTCTCCCATTCTTGTACAATCGTCAACCAAATACAGATTTTTTTCAAGAAGTTCTTTTTTGAAAACTTTACTCCAACAATTCGGATTTATACCGAACTCATAATACTTCCCCGTAAAAAGAATTTTATCATATAATTTTTCAAACTCGCTTTTTGAATAAAACTCTTTTTCAGGAATTTGACTGCTTTTCTCTTCTCTGTCCTCATAGGAAAAGAAAAATTCCGAAACCAATATATCGGGTTTGTACTTTTTAATCATTTTTTCAAATTCAAAGTACATATCTTTTTCAATATAATCGTCGCCGTCAACAAAGCCGATATACTCGCCGTTTGCGTTTTTTACTCCAACTTTTCTTGCACTGACAAGTCCGCCGTTTTTCTTATGTATAACCTTAAATCTTTTGTCTTTTTCGGCATAATCATCGCATATTTTTCCACAGTTATCAGTTGAGCCGTCATCAACGAGGATAAACTCAACATCGCTGCAAGTCTGAAAAGCCAAACTGTCAAGACACTTTTTCAAGTATTTTTCAATATTGTAAACAGGAACAATTACGCTTATCACAACTATAACCCCTTAAAACTCAAAATGAGCCATATTTAAACTGCTTCCGTAAAGCAGGTACCAAAAGTGAACTGCCGTATAGCAACAAACAAAAGCAGTAAATACGCCTTTATTTGATACTCTGAGCCTTTGCGCTTCAGATATATGCCGTTTATAATCCACATCTTCAAGAAGCGGAAGTTCATCTTTTTGAAGTTGCATACCTATCATAAACACAATAGAAGATATGACAGGCAATACCCATCTTGCAATTCTCAAGAAAATTAACTGACTGAAAATACATCCAAGCATAAAGAACAACAAAAATGACACAAAACGCAAAAACGCATCTAAATTCTTATCGTCTTTTAACTTTTTCAAATAATATGAACAATATAAAACTATAACTGCCGTTACAATATAAACAGTGATATTTACTGCATAATATGTATGATAATCAAATTCTCTTTCAACATTTCTGTAAGCTTTATCGGCGAGCAGCATTATAAATTCATTATCTGAAATTTCAGCAATATAACTTATGACGGCACCGCCTATAAGTAAACCGAAAATCAAAAACAAATTTACAAACTTTGCAGAGTTTTTACCCATAATGACAGTTAAAATTATCAGTGAAATCAAAATAACAGAGGCAGAATGAAGCCCAAAAGCAATCAAATACCCTATTATACACAAGAATATATTTTTCTTCTCAACAAACTGATAGTACGCACATCCTATAATAATGGCAAACGCAAGTCCGTTTCTGACACCGCTGCAAGTATCGTAGTACCAATATGTTGAAAGTAAAAAAAGTGATGAAATAAAAAGATATGACTTTGAAACATTGTATTTTTGTGCTGCTTTGTACAAAACAAAATACATAATTCCGTAAGTAATTAATATTGTTATTGCAGGCATAAATTCATTTTGCGGGAAAAGACTGCAAAAATAAAAATACAAACCGCAAATTGGCAAGGACCTCCAGTTCGAATCGTTATTTTTAACCATTTGAACGAACAAGTCCCAGCCACCCGAACGAAGACTGTCCAAAGTATTGTAATATCTTGCAAGGTCATCTGTTTCGTTTGGTACAACATTAAAAGCCATAAATGCCAAAGCCAAAACTAAAAAGATAAATGATATATACTCATTTTTTCTTGAAAGGATAAGATAAAGAAAACAAAATATTGCCGTGATGATTACAAACGCAAGCATAAATCTTCTCCTTTCAATTCAAGTATATTTTTTCAAGTTGCTTTGCGATATTTTTTATATCGTAGTTTTTAATGACTTTTTCATTACTAATTTCAATGCGATTTTTATTTTCATCATATAATTCAACCGCTTTTTCTGCCCACTCTTTTGCTGATTTTTCCAAACTGAAAAATTCAAAATTTGAGTTCATTTTTGCATAGTCGGATACTGTATCTGCAACAAAACAAGGCAGTTTTGTTGCCTGTGCTTCAACAAGCGTCATGGGCAACCCCTCGTGTAAAGACGGAAAAACAAAAATATCCATCGCATTTAACAGTTTTTCAACATCTTTTCTGATACCCGTAAAAATAACATTTTCAAAAACACCGAGTTTTCTACAAAGATTTTCTATATTTTCTCTTTCTTCACCGTCGCCTACAATAAGCAAAACGCTGTTAGGTTTTATTTTGGCAATCTCGGAAAAAACATTTACCAAAAACTTATGATTTTTAATATAATTAAGTCTGCCTATATGACCTACAACAAACTTATTTTTCAAATTCATATCTTCTCTGATTTTATTTCTGATACATTCATCATAATAAAATCTGTCAAGATATGTAGCATTATTGAGTATAGTACCGTTTTTTTCAAAAGATTTTCTGCCGAAAAGATACTCGCCTGCCTGCGGAGAACACGCTATTTTATCTGTTGCAAATACATTTAAAAGAATTTTCATAAAAAACGAATAAATGCCTGCAACAATTCTTTTTACTCTGCTTCTGTTTTCTATACAAGGGTCTGTCATATGTGAATGTGCAACACGCTTTTTAACTCCTGCAAAAAATCCTGCCGTCACGACAATACCACTGTAAAACATTAGATGAGAATGAACAATATCTATATGTTCTTTTTTCATCAACTTCAAAAGGTAAAAAAAACTCTTAAAATAATTTAAAGTATTTTCCGGCTGATGAATAACCTTTGCACCGCTTTTTATCACTTCAGGCTCAAGGATACCAACCTTACTGCCTCTGAGGCAATAGACAAAATCAAATTTAGTGCTGTCCATATTGAATTGTAAATTTGTTGCGACTACATCAAAGCCGCCGACATTTAAAGGGTTTGTAACAATTAAAACTTTTTTCTTTTTCATACGCCTTTTATTATAACTGAATATTCAAATAAAAATTTTCTAAAAATGAAGATGTTTGCTTAATATCGTAGCCGTGTTCGGATATTTCTTTCGTTCTGTCAACTCTTTCATATCCGTTTTTGTATTTTAAGACGGTTTCAGCCCAATATTTTGCATCATTTTCCAAAGAACACATATCTACTAAATCTGTAATTTTTATCTCTTGAGAAATCGTATCCGACGCTACTATATGAATTGAATTTGCCTGTGCTTCCACCAGTGAAACAGGAAGTCCCTCATATATTGACGGCATTAAAAATACATCTGACGCACTTAAAATTTGGGGAATATCACTTCTGACACCTAAAAATTTTACGCAGTCTTTTAAACCGAGTTTTTCGACTTTCTTCTCAATTTCATATTTTAATTCGCCGTCGCCTGCAAGAAGTAAAACACTGTTTTGATTTTTCAAATATATTTCCCTGAAAATATCTATTAAAAAAGTATGATTTTTCTGCTGATGAAATCTTGCAATATTACATACAACAAACTTATCTTCAATTCCAAGAGTTTTTCTCAAATTTTCTCTGTCATCTTGAGAAAAAACAAACTGGCTGCTGTCAATACCGTTTTTAATGACTTTATAGTTTTCAAAGTTATCAACATTTTTGCCGAACATCCATCTTCCTGAATTTTCTGAACAGGCAAACATATAGTCAGAAATATTTTTCAACGGCAGTCTGTAAATATCTATTATTTTTTGTCTGAATGTTCTTTGTGACTGTGCTATATGACTGTGCGATATTACATAGCAACCGTATTTTTTTGCAATCGGCAAAAATACTGACGCAGAACCTGTCATATGAGCATGTACAATATCATACTCAGAATGTTTTTTAAAAAATGCATTCCAATCTTTTTTATATTTAAAATGATTTAAAACATTGTACTGCTCAATTCTGTAAATTCTGCCGCCGAGAGCCTTGATTTCATCGTCATAATCACAATGATTTTGAGTATGCACCATAAAATCAAACATTATTTTTTGTCGGTCAATATTTCTGAAAATATTCATCGCCAAAGTTTCTGCCCCGCCTCTGTTCATTTTACCGAAAACAAGAAGAATTCGTTTAGGAAAATCGGGCGTTGGTTTGAAAACACCTGTTTTATAATATTCATACAATGATTTTGCTGAATTTTTAATATTCCAAGCACTGTTTTCAAAAAATACGGCACTGTCTTTTCTTTGAGCGTTTGCAATATCAATTGCCTTTTCTGCCCATTTTTCTGCACTTTCATCAAGCGACACAGAATAAACATTGTCTGTAATTTTAACTTCATCCGTAATTGTGTCCGACATTAAAACAGGCAAAGAACTCGCCTGTGCTTCTACTGCGGCAACGGGCAAACCCTCTTTAAATGACGGAAAAACAAACAAATCGGAAGCACTTAAAATGCAATCGGTATCTTTTCTTTGTCCCAAGAAAAACACGCTGTTTTCTATTTTCAAACTTTTGCAAAGTTTTAACAACTCATCGTTTTCTTCTGCACCGACAAGCAAAAGTTTTGCATTTTCTCTTTTCTCTTTAATCTTACTGAAAACTTCAAGCAAAAAAGGATGATTTTTTTGCGGAGGACTTACTCTTCCTATATGACAGACAACAAAACTGTCAGTTAAATTGTTTTCTTTTCTGAATTTGTTTCTTTTATCTTCGCTGAATTTAAAATGTTCAAAATCAACAGCGTTATTTAAAACTTTAAAATTATTTTTGTGTTTATACCAAAACAAACCTGCTTCAGTTCCGCAGGCGAGTTTCAGAGAACACAATTTATTTATCGGAAGTGCAAGCATTTTATTTCTGAACTCGTTTTTAGGCGACAAAGAATACCAAGTTGAGTGACAATGACAAACTATCTTATCAATACCGCATTTTTTAGCATAAGGAGCGATAAAAACGGCAAAATGAGGAGCATGGATATGTACTGCCGTCCATTCGTCTTTATGCTTTAAAAACAAATCTTTAATTTCTGATGAAAATATGCTTTTAACAGACGGCGGACTGATTTTAAACACCCTGCCTCCTAAATTTTCAATATCTTCTTTTCTGTCCTTTTGTGTTTCCTGAAAATAAACAACATCAAAATAAACGCCCTTTGGCATAGCTTTGAAATAGTTTAAAATCACGCTCATAACACCGTTTGATATACCTATATCGGGTATCATATGCAAAATTCTCATATCTGCCTCACAAAATTCTTAAATACGAATACACATCCAAAATTTGACCTACAACATTTTCATTTGAATACTTTTCAGATTTTTTCAAACTGTTTTGCGAATATTTCTCATAAATATCTCTGTTGTTTTTAATCTTTAATATACACTTTGCCATACTTTCACAGTCATCTACGCTGACCAAACAACCGTTGACATCGTTTTCAACTAAATCTCTGTTACCTCTGACATTTGTTGCTACAACGGGATTGGCACACGCCATAGCCTCTATGATATTTACAGGTAAACCCTCTCTTTTACTTGAAGATACGGAAACATCACTTAAAGCATCAAGTTTTTCAATATCTCTGCGATAACCCATAAACAGAACATTTTTTTCAATTTCGAGTTCTTTAACTCGTTTTTTAAAATCTTCCAAAAGTTCTGTTTCTCCAGGTAAAAGCAACTTTACATTTTTATCGGTTTTCAAAATAATTTTAAGAGTTTGAAAAAGCATCTCGTGATTTTTGCCTTTTGTTAAATTCGCAGGATAAATGAGAACAAAATCATCTTTTGAAATATCATACTGCTTTCTCAACAGGTTTTTTTCTTCATTGTCGGCTTTATGAAACTTACTCATATCTACGCCTACACCGTTTACAAGAAATGCTTTTTTCATTTTAAACTTACTTTTTGCCAAAGAAAAATCTTCTTCATTAATTGTAATAAGTGCATCTGTATATTTTGAAAGATACTTTTCAATCGGATAAAATACTATTCTGTTAATCACAGGACAACCTTTATAAAAATGAAAGCCGTGTGCCGTATAAATGACTTTTACATCTGTATTCTTTGCAATCAATCTGCTCAAAACACTTCCGACAGGAGTATTGCAATGTATTGCGTCATAATTATTTTCTTCAATAACCTTTTTTAATTGTCTGTATGCCTCTGCGTTTTTCAAACTGAACGGGCTTCTGTCAAAAGGTATTTCAAACACTTTGTCAATACACGACAAGTCAAGTCCCGGTTTTTGAGCGGAATTATCCTTAAAAGTGGCGTGAACTTCAACGCCCCTTTCTTTGAGTGCTTTTATTGTAGGAATATGAAATTGTCCAATATGACTTCTGACGGTTGCTACAAACAAAACCTTCATTTAATTTAAACCTCTTCTAAAAAACTCTTTAAATTTTCATACGCCAAAGCAAACAATCTGCTGTTGTTATTTTCCCCTACAAAAGAATTATGAGGAGTGACGATAACTTTTTTATTTTTCCAAAGTTCACTCGTTTCGGGCAAAGGTTCGTTTTCAAAAACATCCAACACTGCACCTGCAATCAAGTTTTCATCAAGTGCATACAAAAGAGAATTTTCTTCTACAACCGAACCTCTTGAAACATTTACAAATAGGCTTTCTTTTTTTACTTTATCAAAAAAATCCTTATTAAAAAAATGCTTTGTATCTTCACTCAACGGCAATGTTGAAACTATAATATCGGAATTTTTTAAAACACTTTCAAAATCATCGTTTTTAAAAACATCGTCAAAATACTGCACTTTATTACCGCTTGTATTTACGCCGAAAACTTTACAATCAAATGCAGAAAACCTTTTTGCCGTTTCACAGGCAATACTTCCCGTACCGAATATCAAAACATTTTTTCCTGCGAGTTCAAAAACTGTTCTTTGCTTTTGCCAAATTGCTTTTTTTTGATTTTCATAATAAAAATGATAGTTTTTATAAAAACACAACACACACATCATAATATGTTCGGCAATCGGTTTACTGTAAACACCTCGTGCATTTTTCAAAACTATTCCCTTTTCAGCCAAAACTTTTATATCAATTCTGTCAGTTCCTGCGCTGATAAGTTGGACAAACTTGAGTTTTTTAAACTCTTCTATATTTTTATAAGAAAACAAATTGTTGCAAACCAAGCAATCAACATCACTGACATCATAATTGCACGCTTGTCTTTCATCTTTTAAAAACTCAATATCAAATCCGAGATTTTCAAGTTTTTCTCTTTGATTTTCTGTAAATCCTGCAAAACCTGTCAACAATAATTTCATTTTATACCACTAACTATCTTTTCAACTTTATTGCACAATTCTTTTCTGTTATTTTCAAAGAAATCTGAATTCTGCAAACAAATGTACTTTTCATAATCACGAAGTTTGGCAACCCCGTCATAAAAATCGCTTTCAAAATTTTCAAAATCCGTTACTTTGTTAAAATCACAAAAACTTCTTGAAAGAATTGAAACTTGGGAGCCGAGTCGATAATTTTCGCTGACTATCAACTCGGCAGGCAAAATGCCCTCGCCTATTCTTCCGAAACCGCCTATTCCGAAACGAATGCCGTTTTTATTTAAACTTTTTGACAATTTTTCAACCGTTCCGTCAGCAAGCGGTTCAAACAAAAACTTTTGATTTAGACTGATATGCAAATCATTAAGACCGATATGAACCTCAAAATCGTTTGTAAAAGAAGCAAGTTTTTCAACACATTGAGCGGCTTCAACATTTTCTAAAAGCAAAGTCGTTTTAACTCTGTTGTCAACGATTTTAAAAAACTCATCTACTTCTTCAACGCTTTTCCACATAGGAAGCATTATCCTGTCCGCTCCTGCGGATATAACGGAATCTATTTCATTTTTACTGTTATCGTGCAAAGGATTTACTCTTACCAACAGTTCACTGTCTGTTATGACTTTTCTTAAATTTTTCACATCTTCAACAGTATGATGATTTTTTACGGTATCCATATTGTGCTGACGCTTTTCTTTTCCGATATATTCCATATCTGCAAAAATTCTGTCAACTCCGCTTTTTTGAGCGACTTTTGCAACAAACGGATTGTTTGTAATATACATTAATGTTAAAGGCATTATTTCAAACTGCTTTCTTTTTCATTTTCAAAATCTGTAACCGTTACTCCGATATTTTCATTGTCGGAATTTTTTAATACTTTAAAAAAAGTTATAAAAACTATTTTCAAATCAAGAAAGAATGAATAATTATCTACATAGTAAACATTCATTTTAATTCTTTCGTTCCACTCGACTGCTTTTCTTCCGTGTATTTGTGCCCAACCCGTTATTCCCGGTCGAACTTCAAACATTCTTCTTTGGAAATCGGAATACTTTTCCAAACTCCAAGGATGATATGTAAGAGGAGGTCTCGGACCTACAAAACTCATATCGCCTTTTATTATATTTAAAAGTTGAGGCAATTCATCAATGCTTGTTGCTCTTATAAACTTTCCGACTTTTGTAACTCTTGAGTCATCTGAGCCACTGTAAACGCCGCTTCCCATACTTTCCGCTCCGACACACATTGAACGAAACTTATATATTTTAAAAACTTTTGCGTTTTTGCCGAGTCTTTCCTGAAGAAAAAAAACAGGACCTTTTGATTCAAGTTTAATTGCGACAGATACTGCGATAAAAACGGGAGATAATAATACAATCATAACCGATGCAATAAAAACATCTAAAAATCTTTTAAAAAACTTTTTGTACATTTTAAATTTTTACCTTCTGAACAAAAATTAATAGTTTATTAAGAAAACTTATATATAATATAGATTATAATATATATAATTTATTTAGTCAATCATACAAAAAAACAGTGAAATAAAAAATACAGAGGAGGTACTATGAAAAAAGCAAAAAAAGATTTATTTTACAAAGTATTTTTCACTTTTTCAACCGTATTTTCCTTTATTTTTATATGTCATTCAGATAAGTTGGGCGGATTTTTTTCTTCTTACAATAATGATATAGTGATAATGTTTTTAAAACTTCTTATTCCGATTGTTCTCTGTTCTTTATCGACAATACTTTTACTTTTAAACGAAAAAGACTGTTCGTTCATTTCAAAAACACTTCCGTACTGTATTATTCTGACTACAATCATAATAATTACCGACACATATACTTTTAAACTTTACGGCTCTAATTTTATGTACGAAACCATACACTCAATGTACTTTTTGGCAGGCGTTTTTTCCTGTATGATGACTGTCGTTGCCGTATATTTAAAAAGGGAAATAAAAGGATACGACGAATTTTACAAAACACTCTGTATAAGTGTTACGCCCATATTCATTTTTATATTTATAAAAGTTTTTATACGAAATCCGATAAATTTTGACTATTTTTCTGTAAACACAAAACCATTTTTCAGAATAAATGAAATGCTCGACTATGTTTTTAACAACTTCAATGTCGGAATGGGGCAAACATATATACTTTTAGGTAATATTTTATTTTTCATTCCTCTCGGATTTTTAATTCCGTTTTATCTAAAAAACAAAAAATCCGTACATCAACTTTTAACAGGTCTTGCGATACCTTTAATGATAGAAATATATCAATTCATATTTAAATGCGGTGATGTTGATATTGACGATATTATACTGAACTATTTAGGATTTATTGCAGGATTTTCGCTTTGTAAAATGATTGAAAAAGCAGTTTTAAAAAGAAAAGCACGCAAATGATACAGAAAACAGACTGTTGTTTTTCTGCCAAAAGCGTGCTTTTTTATTTTTTATTATTTTAATTATTATTTTGAATTATTTTTATGTTTTTTCACCATAAAAATTATTGGAATTATTGCAAACACACTGACTATTGCAGCTGCAATAAAAATATTAGGCGTCGGAACTTGCTTTGTAACACCCAAGTCGATATATGTCTGATTGCTGTCTTTGATAACATATGCTCCGATGTAAGGACCCGTAACCATAGGTATTAAAACTGCAAAAATCATTTTAATTCCCTGAAAATGACCGACTTTATCACGAGGTGTTTCATCTCTTATTATTCCGTTAACGGCTGAAGTGATGATTAAATTTGTGCCAAGCATAATGGTACCGGTAACGGCAAGAAGCCAAGCATTCCTTGAAAAATAAACTAACACAAAACCTGCAACAAGAACAACCAAAGAAGGAATTAAAAACTTTTGTTTTCCATACTTATCTATAAGTTTTCCGAAAAGGACACTTACAACACTCGAAACAATAAGAACTGCACCCAAAATCAAAGCATAGTTATCTATTCCCAAGTATCTTTGAATATATATGATAAGATACGGCATAAACACCTGATACGCTATTGAAAGAACACATAAAGCAGTAAGAGATATGTACAAGTCTTTATTTTTCTTTACGGTGGAAATTTTAAAACCGTAAACAATATTTTTTAAATAGTTTTGATTTGACGGCTTTAAATTTTCGTCGTCTTTAATCAAAAACAGACCGACAATACCTCCTACAATTACAAGACCGCCTATAATGAGATAAAAAGCCTTCCAATTTCCCTGTTGAGTTAATCCGTCAAGACCGCCGAAAATGATGAGCATTGCAAGCAACGGCATTATCGACAATACGGTTTCCGTCTTTCCTCTGTTGCTGACGCTTGTAACATCCGTAACCCAAGCATTGAAAGCGGCATCATTTGCAGTTGAACCGAAAAATGTCATTATGCAGTCCATAATTATTACTATTATAGCAGTTGCAGAAACGGCATTTGCAGTATGAAAAATCTTTTCCGTCTGAGATGTTGAAATAAAAGCAAAAGAAGCCGTAACTACACCCCAAATTATATACCCGTAAACAATAAAGTGTTTTCTTTTTCCTATTTTATCGGAAAAAGCACCCATCAAAAGAGTTGTCAAAGTTGCAGTTACTGCACTTGCGGCAACCATATCTGCAATATATTTCGGGTCGTCGGAAATCGTGTTGTACAAAAACACATTAAAATACATATTTTCAACAACCCATGCAAGTTGACCGAACAAACCGAATATGATTAAAGCAGACCATACTCTCTTTGATATTTTAGTTTTTGAATTACTCATATTAAAGCCCCCAATCAAAAAAATTTAAACACCATTTCAAAAAATATGTTATCACAAAAATATAAAAAAAACAATACAAACTCCGTTTTTTAAAACAAAAAAATTTTACATAAATACAAATTTAAAGAGAATAATTCTAATTGAAAAATAAACGATGAAAGAGAAATATTTTTTGATAAATACATTTTTGTAAAAAATTGCATAAAACTAAAAATATTTTAACACTTTTATATTTTGCACATATTTTTATTGAAAATGGTGTATTTTTATGTATAATAGTAATAAAGAATATAATATTATTGGGGGAATTGACAATGGCAAATGAAAATTCAAGCAAAAGCATTGAAACAACTCAAAGACCGTTTGGCTTTCGTGACAAGTTAGGATATGCTTTGGGTGATTTCGGCTGCAATATGAGTTTTGTTTTTATCAACAGTTATATGATGCTGTTCTTCGTAACCTGTCTCGGAATACCACCCGAGATTTACAGTATTCTCATAATCGTCGCAAAAGTTTGGGATGCAATCAATGACCCGATTATCGGAGGAATTTGTGACTCAAGTCATCCAAAAGGAAACAGTAAATTTAAACCGTGGATAAAATGGGCAAGCCTCCCTCTTCTTATATGCAGTATAGTTATGTTCATCTATATCCCGAACACACCGCTTTGGGTAAAATGCGCTTTGTGTTTAGGTTCGTATATGGTTTGGTCCGTAGCATACACAAGCGTCAATGTTCCGTACGGTTCGCTTCAAAGCGTTATAACAAAAGACCCTATTGAAAGAGCGGAACTTTCAAATGCAAGAAGCATAGGCGCAATGCTTGCTCAACTTCCTGTAATGATTTTCCTTCCTCTTATAATTTTTGACGAAAACAACAATCCAAAAGGCAACATCTTCATATACATCGTTGCTGTAATGGGTGTTATAGGATTTATTGCTTTCTATTTCATGAGAAAGCTTGTAACCGAAAGAGTTAAACCGCAAGTAAAACAAAAGCAAAAGTTCAACTATTTGGCAACATTAAAGGCATTTTTAAAAAACAAACCGATGCTTGCCGTAACTATTTCATCCGTTTCAATGCTTGCATTCATTATGACTGCTACAAGTACAATGCCTTATATATTTATGTTGTATTTCAAAAACGCAAAATTAACATCTATCGGTACTGTTATTGCTATGGTTCCAATGCTTTTTGCCATAATTTTAATGAAACCGCTTGTAAAAAGATTTACGAAAAAGCAACTCTGCACTTATCCTTTCATCCTTTCGATTATCGCAACTGCAATAATGACATTTGTAAAAATCAAAAATCCTTTTATTTGGTTGGGTGTTTTAGCACTTGCCATGTTTGCAGTTGGGTTATATAATATTCTTACTTGGGCAATGGTTGCCGACTGTATTGATTTTCAGGAAGAAAAAACAGGCAGAAGAGAAGAAGGTTCAATTTATGCTACCTACTCTCTTTTCAGAAAACTTGCTCAAGGTATAGGTCAGGCAGTGATTGCACTCGCTCTTAAATTCACAGGCTATGTTTCAACAAATGAAATACAGGCTGTCGGAGTTTCAGAAAAAGTTTACACAATGACCGGTGCTTTACCATTCATCGGTTGTTTAATATGCTTTATTTCAATGCTGACACTTTATAATTTTGACAAATCTAACAACGAGGTAAAATAAAATGCGTAAAATTCTAAATATCAATGATAATTGGATGTTCCACAAAGGTCCTATGAAAAACGGAAAAGTTCCTAAAAAGCCAAAATCAGATTGGCAAAATGTCAATCTACCGCACACTTGGAACAATTTAGACGGTCAAGACGGCGGCTCGGATTTTTATAGAGATACCTGTTGGTACTGCAAAGAAATTTCACTTGATTTATCGCCCACCGATGTAGCATATATAGAATTTTTAGGTGCGAACTCAGTTTGTGAAATATACGCAAACGGCGATTTAATAAAACGCCATGAAGGCGGATATTCAACATTTCGTGCTAACTTAACTCCGTATATCAAAAGGAAAAAAATTAAACTCGCCGTAAAAGTTGATAACTCTGACAACAAAAACATTTATCCTCAAACTGCCGACTTTACATTTTTCGGCGGTATTTACAGAGATGTAAATATCATTGTTACGAGTATTCGTCACTTTGACCTTGATTACTACGGAACAACGGCTATTACAGCTACTCCTGTTGTAAACAACGACGGCAGTGCAGATGTTGAACTTTGTGCATACACAAAAAATGCAGGCGAAAATGACACTGTTAAATTTACTGTTGACTCGAAATCATTTGAAACAAATATAGTAGGAAATAAAGCAACTGCTCAAATTCACTTTGACACACCTCATCTATGGAACGGCAGAAAAGACCCGTTTTTATATGAGTTTTCGGCAAAACTTATACACGACGGCGATGTTTGCGATATGACAGTTGACCATTTCGGTATAAGAACATTTAAAATTGACTCCGACAAAGGATTTTTCCTCAACGGCAAAAGTTACCCTCTTCACGGTGTATCAAGACATCAGGACAGAGAAGATATGGGTTGGGCAATCACAAGAAAAGAACATGAAGAAGATATGAATTTGATTTGTGAAGTAGGTGCAAACACAATAAGACTTGCACACTATCAGCACTCCCCTGTTTTCTACGACCTTTGCGATGAAAAAGGTATGGTAGTTTGGGCAGAAATTCCTTTCATATCTGTTTTTTCAAAAACTTCAGGTGCAATGAAAAACACAATTCATCAAATGAAAGAACTTGTTTTGCAAAACTATAACAGACCATCTATTGTTTGTTGGGGAATTGCAAATGAAATAACAATCGGCGGAGAGTGCCACGAATTATATGATAATTTGGAAAAACTTAATGATTTGTGCCACGAACTCGACAAAACAAGACTCACGACTATGGCAAACTTGAGTATGGTCGAACCTGAAAGTGAAATGAACAAAATAACAGACATAGTTTCATACAACCACTATTTCGGCTGGTATATGGGCAATGTTGACGATAACGGTCCTTGGCTTGACAATTTTCATAAAATTAATCCCGATGTCTGTCTCGGAGTTTCAGAATACGGTTGTGAAGGCATATTAAAGTATCACAATGATGAACCGAAAATGCAAGACTATTCTGAAGAATATCAAGCATATTACCATGAAAAAATGCTTGAAACATTTTCAACAAGACCGTACTTGTGGAGTACTCATGTTTGGAATATGTTTGACTTTGCTTCCGATATGCGTGATGAAGGCGGTGTAAAAGGAAGAAACAACAAAGGTCTTGTAACATACGACAGAAAGACTAAAAAAGACAGTTTCTATATTTACAAAGCATATTGGTGCGACGAGCCTTTTGTGCATATTTGCTCAAAAAGGTATGTTGACAGAACAAGTGAAAATATTGATATAAAAGTTTATTCAAATCAAAACGAAGTAACACTCTTCGTAAACGGCGTTGAAACAGAAACAATTAAAGCAGATAAAATCTTTGTATTTAAAAATATCAAACTTAAAAAAGGTGAAAACACAGTTATAGTTAAAACAGAAACGGAGCAAGACTCTGCAAGATTTAATTTGACTGACATACCTAATGAAAGTTATGTTTTGGTAAAGGCTAAAAACGAAGGCAAAAACTGGTTTGATGACCTTGAAACAGATGAAAAAGTTGAGTTCAAAGAAGGCTACTTCAATCTTGAGGACAAAATCGGCGATATTATGAAAAATCCCGAAGGCGAAAAATTCATCTTGGAAATGGTTGATAAAATTTCCTCTGAAATGGGTATGAATATTTCAAAAGGTATGATGAATATGGTCAAAAACTTCACGGTTTCAAGAGTTTTTGATATGGCGGGCGACAGAGTTCCTCAAAGCGCAAAAGTCTGGGTAGCACAACAACTTTCAAAAATAAAGAAATAACAGTTTATGTTAGAAAAACAAAAAAAACTGAGGTACCGTAAAAGTACCTCAGTTTTTTTGCTAATTGAAATTAAAACTTAATAACTCTTCCTGAAAAATCTGAAACAATCACACTGTCATTATATACAACAGGTGTGTTTAACACAGATGCACCAATAAACTTTTCGTCTGTAATTTTACCATCAGATTTATTTACTGTATATAAATAGCCGTCAGAAGCAGCAAACAAAAGTTTTTCATCTTTGCTGATGAACGAACTTTCAACGGTCATAGCATTACCGTTTGAATATGGAGAAGTATATAACACAGCAGTTTTAACAGGTGTTTCCCACAAAATTTTATATGTTTTTAAGTCGTACGCAATAACACCTTTATTCGCTGTTGCAATATACGCTATACCGTTTTCTGCATAAGGTTGTGATGAAGAAGAAAATTTATATCCGTCAAATTCTGTTTTATTTATAAATTTTCCGTCATTTACATTCACGGTCATAATTGCATTATCATCTGCAACTAAAAGTGTTTCGTCATCTATCATAACAGGCGTTGAGGAACGGAAACGGATTTTTTCGTCTTTATTTTCCCAAATCTGCTTTCCGCTTTTCTTGTCTAATGCAACAAGTGCATCCCAATGCGAACTTACTATAACTTTATCTTTGCATACAATAAATTCGGCAGGAGAATTTTCTCCGTGATTTCTTTCATTGCTCCAAAGAATTTCTCCGTTTTCAATATTAATTGCAGAAACAGCGGATGGAGAACCGACATAGGCAACGCCGTCTTCAACGCATATACTCGAACTTGTATTTATAGATGTTCCGACAGGAACTTTAACAATTTTAGGGTTTGGCGTATCGTTGTTTGCATCGAAAATATAGATATTTGCTTCTGTGTCCTGAACAATAATTTTATCATTTGATAAACGAATATTGCTTTTTACTGAATTTTTGGTTTTATATTCCCATACAACACTTCCGTCATCTGCATTGATACAATAAACTCCGCAATTTACAGGATAATCGTCACATACTGTTGCAACATATACTTTATTTCCTACTACGAGTGGGTCTGAAAACAAACAATTTCCGTCAAGTTGAGTTGACCATTTTGCATTTTCAGCCTTTAAAGCAGGTTCATCTGAATTTCCGTAAAACATCTTTGTTGAAACCTTGCCGTCAGTAATTGATACAAGTCTTGATGCATCAACCGAACTGTCAATTCCTCCGCAATCGGGACGACCTGTACTGATATTTACAACGCCGTTATTTTCATATACAAGATTGTAATGATAGTGACCGAAAACCCACGCAATAAGATTATGTTCTTTAAGATCGAGTTTCTTCATATCAAAAGATAAAACATAATCATCACTCGGAGATTTTGTATGATTAAACATCACAACTTGTTTATCCGAAGATACTTGAGCAAGGTCATTTGCAAGCCATCGCCATCTGTCATTTTTACCGTAACCGGAAGCGTAGTCTGCACCTTTTTGAAACGGAGTAACTACATAGTGAACATTTCCTACATCAAAAGAATACCAAACAGGCCCGTAAATACTCTAATAAAGTTTTTCTCCGTACTCGCCCTTAACATAGTCATGATTTCCTATAACATAGTAAACAGGCAGTCCCATATTTTCACTGTTCATTTCACTGAAATGTTTTTTTAGACCTTCCTCATAACATATATCTCCCGTATGTATCAAAAATGCAGGCTTTTCCCTGTCGGCAATTTCTTTAACTTCATTTATCCACTCTCCTACTCCCTTTTCACCTATTTCGGTGTCGGATATTTGAAGAAATGAATGATTTTCTGCCAAAAGTCTGTCATCTTTTATAAGTTTAAAATCGTATGATTTTTTATCTTTTTCAATCGGGATGTAGAAAGACTCAGCGATATATCCCGATGGAGTTGTTACCGTTATAAAACGACTTTTTCTCCAGCCTTTCAATTCAAATCTTCCGTTTTCATCAGTTTTCACAACATTTCTGCCGTCAGAAACACAGACATTTGCAACAGGAGTGTCAGTACCGCTTTGTGTAACGGTTCCGGCATACGATTGTTTCGGCGACAATAACGCCCATAAACATACTCCGACAATTACAAAAACAATAAATACAGAACTTAAAATAATTGCCAACCTTTTTTTAACCATAAAAATTACCATCCTTCTTATTAATTAAAATATTAATTTATATAACGCCTTTTATTTTACAATAAAGAGCATTAAAACCTTATTGAATTTTACCCTTAAAATCTTGTTCAACAACAGGCAAGCCTACATTGTGAACTGTTTTTTCCACAATTTTGCTTGCAGCATCAGAAACCGAAACACCTGAAAATACCATATAGTAAACAGAGAGTTCTTCAAACTTCGGTTCAGATTCGTTTTTGATTTTTACTTCGCCGTTTTCAAGGAATTTGAAAGTAAACTTCCTGACATGAGCAGTTTCGATAGGTCGTATCCACAAAGCAAGTTCATCTTTTGAAAGCCAAGAAGCCTTTGAATATGCAGTAAAACAAAGTTTTCCGTACTCTATCTTACTCACACCATATTCGCCGTTCATACCTGCTTTGATTGTATTTTCAAAATCTTTTTCTTTCCAATAAAAATCCAATCCGTCATCGTTAAAATCAAATCTCATACAGTTGATTTTTCCCGGTTTATTGAAAAGCATTTGAAGTACAGACACAGAAATTACCGATGTAAACGCATTTGTCTTACAAGTGATTGTTTTAGAATTTATCATTTCTTCAACTTCACGGTTTCTCGGTTTTTGCGGTAAATCTTCCGTTTTACAGTTTTCTATTGTACTCAGCAATTCATTATAATCATTTTCATTTTCTTCAAACTCACCGTCTTGGAAGCACTCCGGAAAATGTTTCCAAAATACTTTCATAATCTCATAGTCCTTCGACTGTCCCGAATTGAGTACAACCATAGCATCATACTCGGGGAAGAAGAAACAACGCTGTCCGAAAAGACCGTCTGCTCTGTAACTGTTTGCAATCGGATTTCTCCAAAACTGAAAACCGTAACCGCACATATTGTCAATATAGCCGTCATGCACGCTTTCTGTCTGTTTAGCTGTCGCCTGTTTTACCCAAGATGCAGGTACAAGTTGAGTGCCTTTATACTTTCCGTCGTGAAGATACGGTAAAAAGAATTTTGCCAAATCTTCCGACTTCATATACAGTCCCCAGCCGCCTACATTGTTGCCTTTGCCGTCTTCTTCCCAAAACGGTTTCTCAATACCAAGCGGTTTAAACATTTTTTCATCAAGATAATCTACAACTTTTTTACCCGTAACTTTTGTTACTATTGCAGAAAGCATAAATGTATTTTCAGATATGTAATTAAATTTTGTGTCGGGCGGTGCTAAAAATGGTGCTTTAAAATAATCTTTAATCCAATCGTGATTTCCTTTTTCATCAAAAACGGTAATCAATTTGTCGCTTCTCATAGTAAGCAGCATTCTGACAGTCAATTTTTTATTCATCGGATCCGTTACTTTATATTCGGGAAAGAACTTATAAACCTTGTCATCAAGACTTATAAGTCCTTCCTCAACTGCAAAACCTACGGCAGTTGAAGTAACACTTTTGCTCATAGAATACATAATATGAGGCATATCAGCTGAATAAGGTTTCCAAAAACACTGTGCACAGATTTTATCGTGTCTTACAACAGTGAAACTCTGAAGACCTAATTTTTTTTGATTTATCTCATTGATAAAATTTGTTATAGCCTTACTTTTAACTCCTACCGACTCGGGCGAAGTGTGTTCAAGTTCAGCATTTTTTAATTTTTCCATACTTAAAATCCCCTCTCAAAAAAAGTATAAAATACCCCGATTGAATTATACCATTAATTTTTACATTTGTACACAAAAAATATATAAATAATGATATATGACATATTTTGATTTTACTGTTTACTTTTCTATTAATATGTTATATTATAATAAAGAATTAAAGAATTATATATTTTTATCTATTGCAATAAAGTGTATGTTGGTGTAAAATTACTTTGATTTATTCAGCGTATATTCAATATTTAATAAAACAAAGAAAAGGTAAATATTAAACTATGAATGAAAAGAAACTGTATTCTAAAAAATTCTCGACAATTTTAAAATATATTTTCATAGACATTGTAGATTTATGTATATTTTCATTTTCAATGCTCGCCTCTATCTATATTACGCATCAGGGAAAAGTAACCGGAACCGTTTACTCTCCTCTTTTGTACAATTATGTTCATTCAATCATACTTGCGATTGCCCTTCTTTTAATATATAAACTACTCGGTGTACAAAGAAGTATATGGCATTTTGCAGGAATAGACGAAATAGTACGTTGCAGTCTTGCTTCTATTTTAATAAATCTTTTTTGGTATCTTCTTGACAGAGTAGTTTATCTTGAAATACTTGATACAAGTGCCGTTTTACCGTTTTATGCCTATGTTGCAAGTTGTCTTTTCACAACCCTTCTCACCGCTTCTTCAAGGCTTTTATTCAGATTTGTAAAACACTTTCAAACATCCACAATGCGTTCAAAAGGAAAAAACCGAGTAATGATAGTCGGTGCAGGTTTTATGGGCAGTTTCATCATAAACGAAATGAGAAACAGTTTTCCCAAAAACGACGGCAACAGTAAAAGCAACTATCCGATACTTGCAGTTGACGACGACAAAAGTAAAATCGGCAAAAAAATAAGCGGTATAAAAATTAAAGGTACTTGTGACGATATACCGAAACTTGCAAAAAAAGAAAATATCGATACAATCATCATCTGTATCCCGTCAGCACCTAAACTCAGACAAAAAGAAATTATTGAAATCGCAATGAAAACAAATTGCAAAATCAAAATTTCACCGTCGATAAATGAATTTTTGGAAGACGGCAAAAAGAAAAAAATCAGAAATGTTGAAATAAGCGACTTACTTTCCCGACCGGAAGTACAACTTAACAAAAAAGTTTGCTCTTATATAACAAATAAAACCATTCTCGTAACAGGCGGCGGAGGTTCGATAGGCTCAGAACTTTGCAAACAAGCCGCAAAATATTTTCCAAAGCAGATTATAATATTTGATATTTATGAAAACTGTGCTTTTGAATTGTTAAACGATTTAAAAGATATGTACGGAAACGACATAGACATACAAGTACAAATCGGCTCCGTAAGAGATGTGAACAGACTTGATGAAGTTTTCAAAAAATACAGACCGAATGTTGTATTTCACGCTGCGGCGCACAAACATGTTCCGCTTATGGAAAATTCGCCATGCGAAGCAGTTAAAAACAATGTTTTCGGAACATACAACACAGCTCTTATAAGTGACAAGTACAATGTGGAAAAATTTGTTCTGTTATCTACCGACAAAGCTGTAAATCCTACAAATGTTATGGGCGCTACAAAAAGGATTACGGAATTCACGATGGAATACTTCAACTCTTTTTCAAAAACCTGCTATACTGCCGTAAGGTTCGGAAATGTGCTTGGTTCTAACGGAAGTGTTGTGCCGATTTTCAAAAAGCAAATTGAAAAAGGCGGTCCCGTTTGTGTAACAGATGAAAGAATTACACGCTACTTTATGACAATTCCGGAAGCGGCACAGCTTGTATGTCAGGCGGGAGGCATTGCAAAAGGCGGTGAAATTTTCGTACTTGATATGGGAGAGCCTGTAAAAATTATGGATTTGGCAAAAAATCTAATCAAACTTTCAGGATTTACCGAAGACGAAATACCGATTAAAATCATTGGATTGCGACCGGGCGAAAAATTGTACGAAGAACTTGCTACAAAAGAAGAAATAAGCAAGCGTACAAAAACAAAAAACAATAAAATTTTCATCACACCTCAAAATGAAATTTCAAAAGAAAAATTTGAAATGATTTTAGATAAATTAAAAAACATTGACAATAACAATATAAAAACAGTTTTGAAAGAAATATTACCTGAATATCAACCGAATTAAAATATGAAAATGATTAAACCAATTAATAAAACGCACAAACAAAAAATTAAAATTAAAAACTACAACTACAATCTGTTTTACCCAAAGTTAGTTGCAATAGGCTTTTTTAGTATAATTCTCATAGGCGCTTTACTTTTAATGTTGCCGATGGCGACTAAATCAAGTCAGCCCACAAGCTTTACTGACGCTTTATTTACCGCTACTTCAGCAACTTGCGTGACAGGTCTGATAATTGCCGATACATTTACAAAATGGACACTTTTCGGGCAACTGGTAATCCTTACACTCATTCAAATCGGCGGTCTCGGATTTATTACAATTCTTGCATCTGCACACAGTTTACTTAAAAGAAAAAGCGGACTTAAAGAAAGAATGTTGCTAAAGGAAACTTTCAGTTCATCGTATATGAAAGGTGTTTCTACTTTGGGCAAAAAAGTTATTTTAGGAACAGCTTTTTGCGAGTTGGCGGGTGCACTTATACTATCCACCCGTTTTATACCGATGATGGGCTTTAAAAACGGTCTTTACACTTCCGTATTTTTAAGCGTGTCTGCATTTTGCAACGCAGGATTTGATGTTCTCGGAAGAATTCAACCAAGCGGTTCTTTAACAGTTGTAAACGACGACCCGATAATTCTTCTCACAATAGCAGCACTTATAACAATAGGCGGACTTGGTTTTATCGTTATTGATGATTTGGTTACTCACAAATTCAGATTTAAAAAACTGATGCTTCACTCAAAAATCGTTATCACAAGCACTGCATTTCTCATTTTAGGCGGAGCATTTCTTTTCTTCCTTTTTGAATACAACAACACTCTCAAAGATATGGACTTTTTCGACAAAATGCTAAACTCTTTGTTTTCGTCCATAACGCCCAGAACAGCAGGTTTCAATTCAGTAGATGTTGAATCTATGGGTATTCAGTCAAAACTTTTGACAATTGTTTTAATGTTCATAGGCGGCTCGAGCGGTTCAACTGCCGGCGGTATTAAAACAACTACATTTGCAATCATTCTGTTCAGCGTTTTTTCCACTTTGAAAAACGATAAAGACATTACTGTATTCAAAAGAAGAATAGAAGATAACGCAGTAAAAAAAGCAATCGCTATTGTTACAATCAACTTCACATTGATAACGGCAGTTGCTTTCATTATAAATATCATTCAGCCGTCACTGTACTTTTCAGACATATACTTTGAATGTACATCGGCAATGGGTACGGTAGGTATGACCTGTTCCCTCACACCGTCTTTAAATGCAGTTTCAAAAATGCTTATAGCACTTTTAATGTATCTCGGACGAGTAACAAACTTAGTATTTGCGCTGATGTTTGTTTTTAACAGGCCTCAGCCGACTGCCGTAAAACCGACAGAAAAAGTAATCATAGGTTAAAAAGGAGATAAAATGAATTCGTTTTTAATTATAGGCGCAGGCAGATTTGGAAAACATTTGGCTATAAATCTCTGCCGTGCAGGACACGAAGTAATGCTTGTTGACAACAATCAAAAAAACATTGACGAACTTTGGAACGATGTAACAACAGCTGAAATCGGCGACTATACAATAGAAGACAATCTTGAAGCACTCGGTGTTGAAGATTATGACCATGTTTTCGTTTGTATAACAGATTTTCGTGCAAGTCTTATCATCGTTGACCACTTAAAAGAACTCGGTGCAAAAAACATTATTGCAAAGGCAGGAAGTCAGACGCACGAAAAGTTCCTGTACAAAACAGGTGCAGACAGTGTTATATATCCAGAACGAGAAGTTGCTGCTACAATGGCTGTTGAATACAGTTACGAAGCGATTTACGACTATTTAAAACTTGACAGCGATGTAGGAATATACGAAATCAAAATTCCTAAATCTTGGGTTGGCAAAACGCCGTCAACATTAAATATTCGTCAAAAGCACGGTGTTACAATCATTGCTACAAAGTCACTTGGAAAAACTGTTCCGTTGCAGTCGGCAGACTATGTTTTTTCAAAAGATGAACATATTCTCGTAATGGGTACAGAAAGCGATATTAAAAAACTGAAATAATATTGTTTTAACAGAAAACAAAACTCATACAACATAAAAAAACGGTACGATTTGAATAAAATCGTACCGTTTTTTATTACTTTATTTAATATCCAAACAACTGCAATCTCAAAATACCCAGCAATTCTCTGACATAAAAAGTCGGTAGAGTTACAAAATTAGACTTTGCACCTAAACCATCTGCATCCAGACTACATTTTTTTGCAAAAAGTTCTGCTCTATACAAATGAAAATTATTTGTCACAATAACTGTTTTATCGGTATTGATACCGTTATTTTTCATTATTTCTTTTGAAAACTTAATATTTTCAAAAGTATTTGTTGACTTATCTTCAAGAAAAAGTCTGTTTTTATCCACACCATTTTCTATAAGATAATCATACATACACTGTGCTTCCGAAATATCTTCATCTTCACCCTGTCCACCTGACAAAACAGCATTGCTTTTCGGGTTTTCATTCAAATACTCATGTGCTGATTCAAGTCTGTACCTTAAAAGTAAACTAGGCTTAGTACCATATACCTTGCATCCAAGTACAACAATAGTAGAATTTTTCTGTGGCTCTTTTAAAACACTGTTTATCATTGTACCTGTCGTATATAATATAAAACTTAAAATAACAATACAAAAAACCAAAACTACACTCAAGATAATCTTTCCAACTTTGATATGCCAAAAATTGCCGATAAAATCGAATATTTGGCTCAAAAACACACCTGACAATATCAAAACGGAGGAATACACAATTCCGATAAAGTTCCCTATATTAAATATAGCCCAAATAAAAATCGGAGCTAAAAACCAAAGCAAAGAAATTACGCCTGTAACAATTAAAACTATTTTAAAAGTCAAAAACATTTTACTATGCAAAATCTCCCCTCCTATAATAAAACAATTCAAATAAATTTATATCAAATATAAATATTAATTCAAACTGTCAAGTATCATTTTTTTTATTAAAAACAATTAATTTTGAAAAAACATAATTCAAAATAACTACAACTATTGAAACAGTTACTTTTGCAGCCATACCTCGCACGCCTAAAATAGTTTGGTTTAAGCCAAGATACACCAAAATATCCACTCCGACTATTTCAATAACGCCTGTCAAAACACGGGAGGACACAAATTTTGTAAACTCAAAAAATGCAATAGATGGTTTCCATGACTTTTGCTCAAACACAAAAATTTTATTTGTAATATATGCAAAAACAACTGCGAAAATCCACGCAAATACATTTGAAACGGTTATACTGCAAAATGAAACAAACAAACTGTATGTTACCCAATTCACAACAGTTGTAAGTCCGCCAAAAATCACATATAAAATAATTTCTTTATGTTTTTTTAAAAAATCAATCATCTTTTTCACTATGCTCATACTTTTTCTTAATAATATATAAAGGTCTGTCTTTTACTTGCTCGTAAATTTTCGCAATATACTCCCCTATTATACCCAAACAGAGAAGCTGCAAACCACCGAAAAGTAAAATGAGAGCAACAATAGTGGCATATCCTGCAACTGCAATACCGAAAAACAATTTTTCGATAACGACTATTGCAATATAAACAATAGACACAAAAAACATTACTGTACCTATCGCAGTTGCAAGTTTTAAAGGTGCAGTAGTAAATGAAACAATACCGTCAACAGCGTATTTAAAAAGACTTTTTATTCCCCACTTAGACTGTCCTGCCTCTCTTTCACAGACATCGTAAGGAATGTATTTTGTATTAAATCCTACCCATGAAAAGATACCTTTTGAAAATCTATGATATTCGGGCAAATCTGTAACTGCCTGTACCATTTTTCTTCTGAATGTTCTGAAATCACTTGCACCGTCAACAAATTCAACATTTGACGCCTTATTCATCACTTTATAGAAAAAGCCTTTTAATGAAGAAACAAATTTATTTTCTTTTCTTTCTTTTTGAAAAGCCGCAACGCAGTCATAATCGGGTTCTTCATCTAAAATATCGACCATTTCACAAATTTTTGACGGAGGCTGCTGTAAATCTGCATCTATTATTGAAACATAATCGCCTGAACAATTTTTCAATCCTGCGAGCATTGCAGCCTCTTTGCCGAAATTTTTAGACAAATCTATAATATTGATATTCAGATTTTTATTGTTATCATATATTTTCTTTAATTTTTCAAGCGTTTTATCACGACTTCCGTCATTTACAAAAACAAGTTCATAATCATAAGGCTGATTTGAAAATACTTTTACAAATTCGTTAAAAAATTTTTCAATTACATCTTCTTCATTGTAGCAAGGTACAATTACCGATAATTTCATTTTTACACCACTTTTACTGTTTTTCAAGTAATTTTTTTAAATATTTTCCCGTGTATGAATTTTCACAGGCAGCAATATCTTCGGGAGTACCCGTTGCAACGATTGTACCACCGTTTTTACCGCCTTCAGGACCTAAATCTATGATATGGTCAGCAGTTTTTATAACATCTAAATTATGTTCTATAACAACAACAGTATTGCCCTTGTCAACAAGTTTTGAAAGAACATTCACAAGTCTGTGAACATCTGCTGTATGCAAACCTGTTGTCGGTTCGTCAAGAATATATATTGTCTTACCTGTTGAGCGTTTTGAAAGTTCTGTTGCGAGCTTTACTCTCTGTGCTTCACCACCTGAAAGTGTTGTAGCACTTTGACCTATTTGAATATATCCAAGACCTACATCGGCAAGCGTTTGCAGTTTTCTTGCGATTTTAGGTTGGCTTTGGAAAAATTCAAGTCCTTCATCAACAGTCATATCAAGAACTTCGCTGATATTTTTGCCTTTGAATTTAACCTCCAAAGTTTCTCTGTTGTACCTTCTGCCTCCGCAAACATCACACGGAACATATATATCTGCAAGGAAATGCATTTCAATTTTTATGATACCGTCGCCCTGACAAGCCTCGCAACGACCGCCCTTTACATTGAAAGAGAAACGATTTTGTTTAAAGCCTCTGATTTTAGCGTCTTCAGTTGAAGCATACAAATCTCTGATGTCAGAAAAAACGCCTGTGTAAGTAGCAGGGTTTGAACGAGGAGTTCTGCCTATCGGGCTTTGGTCGATATTGATGACTTTATCTAAATTATCTATACCTTTTATAGTTTCAAACTTGCCCGGTTTCTTTTTTGCACCGTTTAACTCATTTGCGAGTTTTTTGTACAAAATTTGATTTACAAGGCTTGATTTACCCGAGCCTGATACACCCGTAACTGCTACAAATTTACCGAGAGGTATCTCAACATCGACATTTTTAAGATTGTTTTCACAAGCACCGATAATTTGAAGTTTTTTACCGTTTCCTCTTCGTCTTGATTTAGGAACGGGAATTCTTTTTGCTCCGCTCAAATATTGTCCTGTTATTGACTCTTTACAGTTCATTATATCTTCTACTGTACCGCTTGCAACAAGATTTCCTCCGTTGATACCTGCACCGGGACCTATATCTACTATATAGTCAGCGGCAAACATAGTATCTTCATCGTGTTCAACAACAATAAGAGTATTGCCCAAATCTCTCAATCGTCTTAAAGTTTCAAGCAGTTTTTCATTGTCCCTTTGATGCAAACCGATTGACGGCTCATCAAGAATATACAACACGCCCATAAGAGAAGAGCCTATTTGAGTTGCAAGACGAATTCTTTGACTTTCGCCGCCCGACAATGTACCTGCTTCACGAGAAAGCGACAGATAATCTAAACCTACCGAATTTAAGAAATTGAGCCTTGATTTTATTTCTTTTATAATTAAATTGCCTATCATCTGTTGTTTTTCGGTTAACTGCAAATTATCTAAAAACTCAATCTCTTCATTTATTGATTTTCTGCAAAACTCATCAATATTTATACCACCGACGGTTACTGCCAAACTTTCTGCACTTAATCTTGCACCGTGACAATCGGGACACTCGGCAGAAACCATTACCGTTTCAATATCTGCTCTTGCCCACTCCGAATTAGTTTGAGAGTATCTTCTTTTCAAGTTAGGAATTACTCCCTCAAACTCATTTTTATATTCTCCCGTACCGTAATCGGTAGTTCTTTTCATTTTGATTTTTTTGCCTTTTGTACCGTAAAGAATTATATCTATAACTTTTTTAGGCAGCATTTCAACAGGCATATCAAGTGAAAAGCCGTATTCTTGAGCAAGCGCTTCCATATACATTTTGGCGATTGCACCGCCCTCTGCAACATTCCATCCACTTGCGTGAATTGCGCCCTGATTTATAGAAATTTTTTTATTAGGTATTATAAGTTCAGGGTCAACTTCCTTGAATGTACCGAGTCCTGAACAAGTTTTACAAGCACCGTACGGATTATTAAAACTGAACATTCTGGGGCTTAGTTCTTCAATGGAAGTACCGTGTTCGGGACAAGCATAGTTAAGAGAAAACAACATTTCGCTTTCGCCCACAACATCTATAAGTACTGTTCCGTCAGAAAGTTTTGTAGAAGTTTCAATACTGTCGGCAAGTCTGCCCTCTATTTCCTCTTTAATTACCAAACGGTCAACTATAACTTCAATTGAGTGCTTTTTATTTTTCTCAAGTTTGATTTCTTCCGACAAATCATAAACAGAGCCGTCAACTCTGACACGAACAAATCCGCCTTTGCGAATATCGTCGAGTTCCTTGACAAATTCGCCCTTTTTACCTCTTACAACGGGCGACATTACCTGAATTCTTTTACCGTTTCCAAGTGCCAAAACCTTATCTACTATTTGGTCAACTGTTTGTTGTGTAATCTCTCTGCCACACACCGTACAGTGAGGAATACCTATTCTTGCATAAAGCAAACGCAAATAGTCGTATATTTCCGTTACCGTACCGACAGTTGAACGGGGGTTTTTGGATGTCGTCTTTTGGTCAATTGATATTGCAGGACTCAAACCCTCAATATAATCAACATCGGGTTTTTCCATCTGTCCCAAAAACTGTCTTGCGTAACTTGAAAGACTTTCTACATATCGGCGCTGACCTTCTGCATAAACAGTGTCAAAAGCAAGGCTTGACTTACCCGAACCCGAAAGACCTGTAAAAACAACAAGTTTATCACGAGGAACAGTAACATCAATATTTTTCAAATTGTGTTCTCTTGCACCTTTAATAACTATATCTTTACTCATTTTTCTCCCTTTAATTCCATTATTTTATCTCTCAAATATGCTGCATGCTCAAATTCAAGCATCTTTGCAGCCTCTCGCATTTCAACAGAAAGTTTCTTAATAAGCGACTCTCTTTCCTGTTTTGAAAGTCGTTTCTTGATTTTTCCTGTTTTTTCTTTTGAAGATATTTCTATAACATCACGAACGCCTTTTTTAATTGTTTTAGGTATAATGCCGTGCTTTTCGTTATACTCAATCTGGATTTTTCTTCTTCTGTATGTTTCGTCAATGGCTCTTTCCATAGAAGGTGTTACCGTATCTGCATACATAATAACTTTTCCTTCTGCATTTCTTGCGGCTCTGCCTATTGTCTGTACAAGAGAAGTTTCACTTCTTAAAAATCCTTCTTTATCTGCGTCAAGAATTGCCACGAGAGAAACTTCGGGAATATCAAGACCTTCACGAAGCAAGTTGATACCAACCAAAACATCGAACTCGCCAAGACGCAAATCTCTTATAATTTCCATTCTTTCAATCGTATCTATATCGCTGTGCATATACCTGACTTTTATGTCAAAGCCTTTAAGATATTGAGTCAAATCTTCTGCCATTTTTTTAGTCAATGTAGTAACAAGAACACGCTCTTGTTTTTCTGTCCTAATATTAATTTCGGAAACAAGGTCGTCCATCTGGTCATCGGTCGGTTTAACTTCAATTTCAGGGTCAAGCAATCCTGTCGGACGAATGACCTGTTCAGCTATAACCGAACTGTGTTCTTTTTCAAAATCTCCCGGTGTTGCAGAAGTAAACACAATTTGATTGACTTTATTATAAAACTCATCAAACATAAGAGGTCTGTTATCAAGAGCACTCGGCAATCTAAAGCCGTACTCAATTAAACTTTCTTTTCTTGCTCTGTCTCCTGCGTACATACCTCTGACCTGCGGAAGCATTACATGGCTTTCATCACAAAAAATCAAAAAATCATCGGGAAAATAATCAAGAAGTGTAAACGGAGCAACTCCGGCAGATCTTCCGCTCATGACTCTTGAATAGTTTTCAATACCTTTGCAAAAGCCTGTTTCACGAAGCATCTCAATATCGTTCATTGTGCGTTCTCTTATTCTTTGTGCTTCAATCAACTTTCCTTTTTCTTCAAAGAAAGCTACTCTTTCTTCCATTTCCTGATATATTTCAGCTAAGGCAACTTCCATTTTTTCTCTGCTGACAACATAGTGAGACGCAGGATAAATGCAAGCGTGCGACAATACTGCCTCTGCTTTGCCTGTTATTGGATTAATCTCCGATATTCTGTCAATCTCATCTCCGAAAAATTCAACACGAAGTGCATTTCCGCTGCTGCCGGCCGGAAAAATCTCAACACTGTCGCCTCGTACCCTAAACTTATTTCTGACAAAATTTATGTCGTTTCTTTCATATTGAATTTCCACAAGTTTTGCAAGAAGTTCGTCACGCTCTTTAACCATACCGGGACGAAGAGAAATAACCATATTTCTGTAATCAATAGGGTCGCCTATTGAATAGATACAACTTACGGACGAAACTATTATAACATCTCGTCTTTCTGACAAAGACGCTGTTGCGCTGTGTCGCAGTTTATCTATTTCTTCATTTATTGCACTGTCTTTTTCAATATATGTGTCAGTCGTCGGCACATACGCTTCAGGCTGATAATAGTCATAATAACTAACAAAATATTCTACTGCATTTTCAGGGAAAAACTCACGAAATTCACTGCAAAGTTGTGCCGCCAATGTTTTATTGTGAGCAAGTACAAGTGTAGGTTTATTTACATTTGCAATAATATTTGCCATTGTAAAAGTTTTACCCGAGCCTGTTACGCCCAAAAGGGTTTGTTCTTTATTGCCCGACAAAATGCTTTTTGACAATTTTTCTATTGCTTGCGGCTGGTCACCCGTTGCAGAAAACTGCGAGTGCAATATGAATTTGTCCATTTAAAAACTCCTTTTTACAGTCTGTGTAGTAAACAAATTCACTTTTTGAATTCTTACCGATATAGTATAACATTTTAAATAAAAAAAGTACAGTAAAATAGAAATCTTAAAAATAATTTATTTAATTATCATAAAATAATTAACATTGCATTAATATACTCTGTTGTAATATTGCCAAAACATACAATTATTAAACAAAACCCCCTGCTCAATACAAAATGAACAAGGGGTTTTGTAATTTACTCAATATTAAAATCCATTTGACTTTAGATTTTTTTGATATGAAGAAAGTTCTGTATATACTTCCTGCTTCAAAGGATTTTTCTTATTCTTTTTAACAGTATAGATTTCAAACACTAATACGGCAAGATTGATTACAAGTGCAGCAATACTTAGCACGAGTTTCGGTGCATCTGATTGTGTCGAAACTATTGAAAAATACTTATCCGCCGACGAGTAGTCAACGGTAAGCGAAAACATTGCGAACAAAGCGAGTGTTTGCGCTCTGTGTTGAAGCCAAGCACCTCTGCTGATGAAAAACTCTGCAATGGTACAAGCCAAAATAATAAGTACGCCTGCATAAAAAGACCTGTTGGAAATACAGTTATAGCAATAAGAGATATTCCACACATCATAGGCAATTATCCAAAACCAAAGTTGGTCTGCCCATACCATATCTTTTGTTTTATTTTGAGATATTTTAATTCCCATCCAGCCTGTAATTGTAATGATATTTATTATACCTGCAACTGCATTAATGATATTCCAAGGACCGCCTATCATTTGAAGACCTGCTTCAATTTCGCCTGTTTTTGAGAAACACTGCAAATCAGCGACAACAGCTTCTAAAATATTTATCGCCAATATAAGCGGAGGAAACATAAGCATAAACTTATTTTTCTGCAATTTGGGAATATATCTTAACAACATAAATCCAATAACTCCTGCCAACGCAGAATATGTTTTTACCCAAGCAAACCAATTTCCGCCTACATTTCCGCCCGAAGTATTAGGCCAGATAAATATAGTTGCAATTATAGGAAATACAACATACATTGCTATTCCTGCCCACTTAAAGCGTCTTGTAAGTTCATTTAGCAAAATTAAAACAGCAAGAAATCCTAAAAACACTAAAATACTGATTAGCGTATAATTTTCAAAAAAGAACATTTTAATACTCCTCTGTAAAATTCACATACTTAAAAACGAATTTCCAAATCACTGATTGGATATGCCTTACACGAATGAATATATCCGAACAATTCGTCTGCATATCTTAAAAGTGCGCCTTTTGCCGTGAACACCTTACCCGAAACAAGTTGAACACGACACAAACTGCATTCGCCCGAACGACAGCATACATTTACTCTTACTCCCGAGCGTTCCAAAGCAGTAAGCAAACTTTCGGAGCTTTTCGCTTCGATAACTTTATCATTAACTTTCACTTTGAATACTTCTTCGCCTGTTAATTCAGCAGGCCAACCGGGTTCGTTCCAAACATCTCTGCGTGTGCCAAACACTTCTCGTCTTATTGCCTTTTGCGGTATGTTCAATTCGCCGAGTGCCTTTTGGCAAAATTCCATCATTATTGACGGTCCGCAGATATAATATGTACAATCATTAACATCGCTTACATGACTTTTTATTCTGTCTGCGTCTATAAAACCATACTCAACGCCGTCTTTTTCTTCATCGGAAAGAATGAGTGAATAGTGGAAATTAGAATGTTTTTTCGACATACTTAAAAGTTCGTCATGATACATTGCAAGTTCCTGAGTTCTGCTTCCGTACAAAAGTGTAACCTGTCTGTCTTCTCCGCTTTCCAAAATAGTTCGTATCATACTTACAAACGGTGTAATACCGCTTCCACCACCTAAAAACACAGAATTTTTAGAATGGAAAACGGGCTGATAACGAAACACGCCTGCAGGTCCGTTTGCTTCTAACTTATCGCCTACTTTTAATTCATTTAACAAATAGCCCGAAACAAATCCGCCGTCAACAGCCGCTACCGTTATTTCGTAGTAACCCCTTTGAACTGCAGAAGAAGATAAACTATACGGTCTTGATGTTCTGACGCCGTCAATTTCACAAAAAACATTTATATACTGTCCTGCTTCAAACGGCGGCAAATAACCGTTTTCCGATACAAAACGAATTCTTTTTGCTATCGGACTTACAGACTCAATTTCACTTACAATCAAATTTAATACAGAAGGATGAAGTTCTGCAATTTTTTTCTGCACAACGCCTCGTTCCAAAGAAATGTCTTTACCTACTTTTTTGGCAAAAGCAAGTTCTTGAAGCACTTCAGAACCGTTGTTCATTGTGCCAATAATCATATCCTTAATAGGTTTACTCATATCACTTATCCTCCTTCAAAATTGCTTGTGCAATTTTATCGCCATATTGATAATTTGGTCCAAATCCACAAGTGTTTACCCAACCGCTTGCAAAAGTAAGACCTTCGATGAACTCGTCTTGCGGAAAGAAGAATACACTCGACTTCAAATCCTGCTCATATCCGTAAATCGCACCGCCCGGATGACCGAGATAACGCATATGTGTAAGAGGTGTTGCAACTTCCATTTCTTCTATATGTTCACGAATACCCGGAAAACGCTTTTCAAGTCGTCTTATTACACCGTCTGCCGCATCATATTTTGCTTTATGATATTGCTCGGGAGTAAGTTTTTCCCATGCTTCGCCATACTTCAAAGTTCCTGCCGTAATTATTGATGTACCTTCAGGAGAAACACACGGGTCGTCTATTGTATAACAAGTTGCAACAATAGGGTCAACTTCCGTATTTGTGAAATATGCATTTTTAAAATCTTTATTTGCGTCAAGGCTGTCGTAAATCAAATTAAATGAATCTGTAAAACCGATTTCACTCGGAGGGCAGTCCAAACCTATAAAGCAAGTCAATGCTGAAATACCTGTTGTGTAACTGCGAAAATATTTTCTGCATTCTTCAGGAACTTCCTCATCCTTAAGCAAGCCAGCATAAGTTTGCGTCGGAGAAATATTTGAAATAATTTTATCAGCTTTGAAAATGCGTCCTTTTTCATCTTCAATACCTGTTGCTTTACCGTTTTCAAGAATAATTCTTTTTACTCCGCAGTTAAGAAAAACATCGCTGCCGTTCTTTCTGATACTGTCCATTATTCCCTGACTCATCACCTGACTTCCGCCTCGCAAATAATAAGGCATATCAACAGTATATAGATACATACATCTTGCCAAAATAGAAAACGGAAATCTTTCAGGCGGCATTCCCATAAAGCACCAATATGCAGACAGACAAAGTTTTAATTCTTCGCTTTTGAAAAACTCGTCTAATACATCTTGAGTACTTCTTACGCCGTATTTTGCCAAAACTTTATAGATTTTAGGAAATCCTGTTTTTGTAATGAATTTTTTTAATTCAGACGGATTTGCAGGACTTTTTGCACTTTTAGCCAAGAAGTCGGCAATTTCTTCGTTGAATTTCCAAACCATATCAACATAACTTTTAATTGCATTTGCTTCCTGAGGAAACTCTTTGCAAAGCAGTTCAACAGTACCGTTTTTATCGGCAGGCAATGCTACTCCTCTGCCATCAGGAAGATTGACTTTATACAAAGTTTCAATCGGTATCCAATCAATTGAGTCTTCAATACCCCATTTTCTAAACAACAATCTGGTTGGACCAGCATTTTCTTTTGTATTCATTCCGTTGAGTTGATGGAGTGCTACTTCAAATTCAAATCTTCCTCTGCGAAATGAAGTACCGCATCCTCCCGGAATATTGTGTTTTTCAAATACTGCAACTTTTTTGCCGTTTGATGACAGTGTTGCGGCACTTGCCAATCCACCGTTTCCGGCACCTATTACAATTACATCATATTTATCCATAAAATTCCCTCCCATATTTTAAATTACAAAAAGTAGATTATTACAGGTACTGCAATCAATATTAAATTCAGCACCATACACGCAATTTGAACAGGCTTGCTTTTTACTTTTTGAATAAATTTTTCAAGTTTTTTATTTTCTAACTTTTCTTCAATGTCTTCTTTGCAAGCAATTTGGAAAACGCCGCCACATGTCAAACTGTTTGCCCTAAACATAAGCCAATATCCCGGATTCATAGTAAGAAGAACGCTTATAATCGGCGAAGCCAAAATACCGATATGTAAATAGCCGATTGAAGGTTTGAATTCACCAACTACAAACAGCCAATTCCATATAGTATAGGCTGCAATCCAGCATATAGTCCCCATCACAACAACTTCGTTTGACTCGAACAATGTTCCTGATGAATGTGCGGCATTTGCAGTGTAAACACCGCTGAACGGACCGGCAACATTTGCAAACCATTCACCTGACAATGTAAATACAGATGCACTTAAACATAAACCTGTAACAAAGTTAAACGGCTGATGATTTTTCAGCAAGTCTGTCAAGGTTGCCTCCATACAGTTAATTGCAAGAAAAACCAAAATCAATTTAACAAACAGTTCGCCTCGCATCAGCCCAAAAATCGGAAGCAAGATTAAGGCACGCATTATAACAAGCGTTGATAATTTAAGTCTTTCAAACATTACGGTTTTTAACTTAAACAATACGATTAATGGAAGTACTACATTGACAACAACATTTACCCAAAGAGGAAAATATGATGTCAACATTGAAACGAAACAAATTAAAACAGTCCATATAATAAATGTCTGCATTTGTCCCAATTTGCCAAATACTTTCCAGAAAAAGTTTTCTTTTTTCATAGTAACCCTTCTTTCAAAATTCTGTGGTCAGACCAACACTTCGTTAAAATAATAACACACTCTTTTTAATAATTCAATAGTTATTTAACAATTTTTTAAAATTTTTTGTTTAATTTGAATATGACATTTTTTAATCAGCGATAATTATTGTTGATAATATACATAATTGGTGTTAATATATAATAAATGTACAAAAAACAAAAGGAGTGTCTAAAACTGTGCCATTTCAGAAAATAGTATTACCTACAATGAAAGAGATGTTTATACAGCAACTTGAAGCAATGATTTTATCAGGAGAACTTCAGCCCGGAGATAAACTCCCTAATGAGCGTGAACTTGCCACAAAAATGAATGTCAGCAGAACAATAGCAAATTCAGGAATACAAGAACTTTCAAGAAATGGTTTTGTTTCCATAGTTCCGAGAAAAGGTACTTTTGTAAACAACTATCTTCAGGAAGGAAACTTGGGTACCTTAACTTCAATTGTAAGATACAACAACGGTCATTTTAACAAACAACTGCTCAATTCACTTATGGAATACAGAATAATAAATGAAAGCAAATGTGCATACTTAGCCGCTTTAAATCATAATGACGAAGATATTGAGCATTTACAAAACTTAATGAAAAAATTAAAATCGTGTCAAACAACAGATAAAGCGGTGCAAATAAGCATAAAAATACACCATGCAATATTTGCCGCTACACACAACATCATTTTCCCAATGGTTTACAACACATTCGGAGATATGCTGCAATCGCTCACTCAACTTCTGTTTCAATATTTAGAAAAAGAAAGAGCATACGACGAATTGACAAATATCATAAATGCCATTAAAGACGGCGCTGCTGAAAAGGCAAAACTGCTGATGAAAAACTATTCGCTTTATTGCCGTGAAATAATAGCAGAAAACTATCGTTAAAAGTTTTATTTTGTTTATCTCTTTTTTATTTACATTTTATAATTTTAATGTATAATAAAAGGTATGAAAAATTTAACAGTAACAAAAAACGACGCAAACCAAAGGCTTGACCGTTTTTTAATGAAAACATATTGTACATTGCCAAAATCTGTAATGTATAAATACATAAGAAAAAAGAGCATAAAAATTAATAAAAAAAGAGCGACGCCTGAACAAATATTAAATGAAGGCGACTTGATTGAACTCTATATCAACGATGAGTTTCTTTGTGAAAAAAAACGCAGTTATGACTTCTTAAAAGCGTCAAAAAAACTTGACATCGTTTATGAAGATGAAAATATAATCATTATTGACAAGCCCGTCGGTCTTCTTTGTCATCCCGACAAAAATGAATTTACCGACACGGCTATATCAAGAATTAAACGATATCTATACGAAGAAAGAAAATGGAATCCAGACGATTCTAAAGGCTTTTCTCCGTCAATCTGCAACAGACTTGACAGAAACACACAAGGTCTTGTTATTGCCGCAAAAAACGCTGACAGTTTAAGGATACTAAACGAAAAAATAAAGAAAAGAGAAATCTCTAAATACTACCTTGCAATTCTTAACGGAACACCAAAAGAAAAAGAAGGTACAATAAAGGGATACCTTACTAAAAACGAACAAAAGAACAAAGTTTCTTTTTCGCTTGAGAAAAAAGACAATTCAAAAAACAGTGAAACAAGATACAGAGTTCTCGAAACAAAAGGAGACAAATCTCTTGTTGAAATAGAACTCATCACAGGCAGAACGCACCAAATAAGAGTTCACTTTGCTTCAATCGGCTGCCCTCTTTGTGATGACGGAAAATACGGAAAAGAACAAGGACGATTTCGCCAAAAGCTATTTGCTTACAAGCTCATATTTGACTTTAAAACTGATGCGAAAGAATTAAATTACTTAAATAAAAAAGAAATTGTCGCTTCGACAAATATTTTTTTAAAGGAGTTTTAAAATGAAAGAAAAGTACGAAAGATTTATACGAATTATCTCTCCTCTGACTGTTATCACGATATTTATTGCCGATATTGCAGTAATATTTTTTGCTGTTTTTGCAGTAAAAAAACTTATGCAGGCACCGTCGGGAATGCTGATTATAATGGCACTTCTCGAACTTATGGCAATAGTAGTTGCCGTACTTGTTACAAAACAGATATTTTCAGAAGGTATTGCATTTCGTGAAGATGAGTTTGAATTTATCGGTCTTGACGACAAAAATGTTTTTGAATATGAAAACATTTACAATGTTACTTATGAAAAAGACACGAAAGTAAGTTTTGTAAAAAACTTCATTGACAGACATTCAATCATATATATTGAAGACAAAAATCACGATATTACTTCCATCGATATCGGTCTTACCACAAAGTACACTACTGAATTAGTTGCAAAAGAGATATGTGAAAGATGCGGTATAAATTTTGTTCCACACAAACCCGATGAAAAATTTTCGTTTAAAAAGAAAAAGCAAAACAACAATGATAACGAAAACGATAACGATAACAACAATTAATTTTAATATAAGGTGAAATTGAATTATGCAAAAAAAATCTAAAGCGTGGCTCAATCATTTGGTTGTCGCACTAAAAGGAATGTGGATAGGCGGAACGATGACTGTTCCGGGCGTAAGCGGCGGCTCTATGGCAATACTTTTGGGAATTTATGACAGACTCATTTTTTCCATAAGTAAATTTACAAAAGACATTAAAAACAACATCATATTTCTTGTTGAATTTGTACTTGGAGCGGGCGTCGGTCTTGTTCTGTTTTCACAATTTATACTTATGTTACTTCAAAAATATACAATGCCTACAAGTTACTTCTTTTTAGGTGCAGTTGCAGGAGGCATTCCTCTCATCATCAAAGAAGCAAACATAAAAAAAAGTGATTTTCTCAACAAAAAGACAGGAAAATATGACCACTATACAGTAGGAAAAATTTTTCTTTACATCTTATACGCCTTCATCGGAATAGGTTTTGTTTACCTAATTTCTCTTATACCTGAAGGTGTTTTCGCCGCTAATGAATCGGGTATCCAAAACTTTTTGATTAAAATAGCAGGCGGTGTCATTGTAGCAATCGCTCTTGTTTTACCCGGCATTTCCGTTTCACAAATGCTTTTAATGTTAGGACTTTACGAAGAAGTATTTGGTTCAATTAAAAACTTCGATATATTGCCTCTTATTCCTCTCGGTATCGGCTTGGTGGCAGGAATAATATTGTCAACACTTGCAATTGGAAAAGCGATTGAAAAACATCCGCAGGCAACATACATCATAGTGTTTGGCTTTGTTCTCGGAAGTTTACCTGAACTTTTCCCGGGTATGCCAAACGGTTCGGAAATTTTTGTTTGCCTTTTGACTGCAATTTTAGGATTTGCAGTTATAATGCTGATAATGAAAGGCAGCGACGCCGCAGATAAAGCATCTAAAGAAAATTTAAATGAATAAAAAAACCGACGCAGTTCATAAACAAAACTGCGTCAATTTTTTTACATACTTATTGTAAAAAATTTATTTCAAGATTTGCCGTTTCAAAAATTATTGAAACTAATTTTTGATTACTGTTTTGAAAAATAACAAACGGTCCCAAATCCGTTTTTCCGTAATATTTATATCCTCCGTCAACTTTTTTTGCATTTAGATTTTCAGCACCCTCAATATACATAAAAGCATTATACAGTGCAATGCATGAATTATTTTTATTGATATTGTTTATATCCATAGTTTCACTAATATCATTACTTTTAACAATAAAATCATTTTTTACACACTGCATTATCATTCCGTTTGCTTCGGTAGATTTTACCGTAACAGAAACGGAAGCATCTTTTTTTCGACATATTTTGCAGTTAAAAGAAAAATCGCCCGTTTTAACAACTGCATCACTTTCAAAAACAGTTGTCAGAACGGGCGAATAATTTTGTTTTTCACAAGCCGTAAAAATCACTGATGACAACAATACTGCAACGAACACAGCAAAAAACTTTTTCAAAAGCAAACACTTCTTTACTCAAATTCTGACATCATTGCTCCTAAAAGTTCTGCCATATCCGACGAGGTCATACCTCTTTGTGACAACTCTCTTGCAGTTATATCTCCACACATACCGTGAACAAAAATGGCAGTTTTAGCCGCCTCTAAAGGCGACATTTTCTGTGCAATAAACGAACCTATCATACCTGCCAAAAGGTCTCCCGTACCTGCTTTTGCCATACCCGGATTGCCAGTTGTATTTACAAAAACTTCTTTGCCGTCGGTAACTATTGTATTTGCACCTTTCAGCACTACAATCGTTTTTGTCTTTTCTGCAAAAGCTTTGGCATAGCCTATTCTGTCTTTTTGGACAGTTGCGACATCTGTACCGACAAGCCGTGCCATCTCTCCCGGATGAGGAGTAAGAACTACTGTTGAAGCAATGCCTTCAAGTAATTCTATGCGATTAGACACAATGTTTATTCCGTCTGCGTCCAAAACAATCGGACATTTTGCATTTTTTAATACTTGTGCCACCAAAACTTCAGTATCGTCGTTTATATCTATGCCGCAGCCGACAACTATACTGTCAGCCCAATCAAACTCGGGTAAAAGCGAGTTAACGCAACCCATAGAAAATGTTTTATCACTGTTTTCAGCCAAAGGCAAAAACAAAGACTCACACAGTTGTGATGCATACGGAACATAACAAGACTTTGGAAATGCACACTTCAAAAGTCCCACGCCTGTTTTTAACGCTCCTTTGGCACAAATAATGCCTGCACCCGTCATCTTTTGGCTTGAACAAATGTTTAACTGATGACCGAAATTGCCTTTATTTGAATTTAATGAACGAGGTTTGAAATTTTTGGCTATTTCTTTTTTAGTTATTGTTTCAGCGTATTTTCCCTCATAGCAATCCTGAGGTATTCCGATATCTACCGTCTTAACTTCTCCGCAGTACATATTTCCGGGAGGCAATATATGTCCATACTTCAAAGTTGAAATTGCAATTGTAAATTCTGCCGATACGCACTTGCCCTCAATACTTCCGTCAGTAGCATTTACACCACTCGGAATATCTACCGAAATAATATGAGCATTGCTCTCATTTATCATATCAAATGCTATATCAAACGGTTGCCTTGCTTTTCCGTGAAAACCTATGCCGAACACGCAGTCAACGACAAAGGGAGATTTAATGCAGTCAATTTCATCAATATGAAAAACATCAATTTTGTCGTCTTTCATTTGCTCAAAATACATTAACGGATCGGCAGTCTGCGGAGTTTTATCTACCAAAATAACTTCAACTTCACAACCGTAGCGTTTTAACAAAGACGCTATAACAAAACCGTCTCCTGCATTTTTTCCGTTCCCGCAAACAATTGATACTTTAGCACCTATAAGTTGTTCACCGTATCTTTTACAGATTGCAAAAAAGCACTTTTCGCCTGCTCTTTTCATAAGTTCTGCTTCGCTGAAATACTTTTCAAATGAAATTTTTTCAACTTCTCTGATTTCCTGAGCTGTTAAAATCTTCATTAAATCACCCCTTTTGTTTATTTAATTTTTAATCATTAATCAAAACAACGGCAACGGCATAATTTCCGTCATGACTTATTGATAAATCTGTTGAATTGACATTTAAATACGGTTTACCGTTTTCATTGTGAAAAACTTCTACATCCGTTATCGGATATGTAATACCTGTACCGAGCGCTTTGAAATATGCTTCTTTTGCTGCAAAAATGCCCGCAAAACTTTGAACGCTTTTACAATACTCTATTTCCTGTTCGGTAAAAACTTTTTTCAAAAAACGCTCGTTTTTGATACTTTTTTCCATTCTTGATATTTCAACAATATCGACGCCGATTTTACTCATCTGCTTCACACTCTTCAAACTCAAAAGGTTTGATTACAAAAGAAAACGCAAATTTCTTACTGCCCTTTGCAATTTTATGTTCAGCAGACGGAATTGGACCGCAAGCATTTGAGCCTGCACCGAGCATATATCCGTCAACATACACCGCAGTAGTATTTCTTTTTTCAATTTCTTCCTGATGAGAAACTTTTGCCAAATCTTGAGAAAGACTGTGTCTTGCGTTGAAAACAAACGGTTTTCCAATTGCTTCAAATCTAACACCTATTTTGCCTTTACCCGTAAGTTCTGCAAACCTTGTTTCAGTACGCATTCCGCTTTCCTGAGGTTTAATATACTTATAATCCATATCCGAAACGGTTGTTTCATAATTACCGAAAACAGCCTGCTCTTTAAAATCAGACAAATTCTCAATATCGCCCAAACCAAAATATTTGATATTTTCAAAATGTGACGGCAATTCAACAAGAACACCAAAGCGTGGTATATTTCTGATTTTTGAAACATAATCAAAGAATACATCTACCTTGATTTCTCCGTTGCCGAAAATTTCATAGTTGACACGAGCATCTGCAAGGTATTTATAATTCGGAGTACTGATTAAATACGAATTTTCCAAAACAACAGACTTATCAAGAATTTTTCTCTTTGACTTTGTAAGACTCGCTTTTGCATTTGCCAAATCGTACTTTTCCCAATTTTTCTTCATATACATATCGTTGTCAAGAGGAGCCCTAAACAATACAGGCTCAATACCCTTTTCAAAATATGCAGGCGTCTGATTAACAAGTTGCTCGCCTTTATAAATATAACTCATTATTTTGCCGTTACTTTTATTTACAAGCAATTCAAAATCATTCGACTGAATATAGAAATTTTTAGAATTAAAATTGTCAAAAGTTTCTGCAATTTTAGGTGCGTCACAATCGGGTGCAGTAAATTTACACTCTGTATCACTCAAAACAAACTGTTCACTTGCAACTTCAAAATCGTCTTCATAATATTTGAAAACAATAACGGTATGGCTGTCTTTTTTCACGGACAAGTCAATTTTAATTTTTTCTTCTCTTTGCGGTTCAACACTAATGTCGAAACTGCCGTTTTTTACTGACTTGCAATCTTCAAAAACTTCGTATTTTACTGTTAAATCTGCATTTTCAAAATACTTATGATTAAAGAACTCGTACTCGTTATCGGTAACTCTTTTGGCACGAACGGGACGGTAGCAGTTTTTCATCTGTTCTGCACCAGGATGTGCCTCACGGTTTGGAGAAAACAATCCGTCAACACAGAAGTTTGAATCGTGCTTAATTTCCGAATGGTCGCCGCCGTAAGTAAACTTAACATCTCCGTCTTCGTGGTAAACGGCATGGTCGGCAAACTCCCAAATACAGCCGCCTATAAGATTGTCGTACTTGTAAAATGTTTCAACATATCTCTCAAGGTCGCCTGCACCGACACCCATAGCGTGAGCGTACTCACAAGCAAAGTACGGTTTTTTGAAATATTTTTTTATTTTTCCTTGACCGATTTTTTCTACAAGAGAAACTTCAGGATACATCATGCTGATAACATCGTAGCCTATGCGGCGAGTTCTGATTGCACCTTCATAGTGAATAGGAATATCGGTAAGTTTTTTGAGATTTTGATAGCAATAATCTTGACATTTATAACCGCCTGCCTCATTGCCTAAAGACCAAAAAGTTATAGAAGCGTGGTTTTTGTCACGCTCAAACATTCTGTAAACTCTGTCCCAATAATGTTCTTTCCATTTGAGATTATTACTTATTAAATTCGGTTTATATATTTCACAAACGCCGTGTGCTTCAATATCAGCCTCGTCCATAACATAGATGCCGTACAAATCGCACAAATCCAAAAATATCGGGTCGGGCGGATAATGAGAAGTTCTTATTGCGTTGCAGTTGTATTCTTTTATAATTTCAATATCTTTTTTCATCTCGTCGCCTGTCATACAATAGCCTTTATCTGCCGTTGTATCATGGTGATTTACGCCGAGCAACTTAACTCTTTTGTCGTTGAAATAGAAAATATTTTCTTTAATTTCAATATGCCTGAAACCGACATTTTTACGAACAATCTCTACAATTTCGCCGTCAATCGAAAGAGTAAGATAAAGTTGATAGAGATACGGATTTTCTGCCGACCACTTTTTAACTTCAAGGTCTTCAAAATCGAGCGTTTCTATTTTTTCTTTGCCGACCTCTACCGATTTAGATGAAAAAAGTTCGCCGTTATCAAACAATTCTGCCGTAAGAACACAATCTTCCGTAACTTTCAAAGACGGAAAAACAATCATAGAGAAATTTTGCTTTTTACGGTCAAATGTTGTTTTAATTTGAAAATCATAAATAGAATTGTCTTCAGTTCTTGTGAGCAAAACATCTCTGAAAATTCCGTTTGAACGAAACATATCCTGTGCTTCTATATATGTACCGTTGCTCCATTTATGAACAACTGCAACAACTTCATTGATACCCTCTTTTAAAAACTCCGACACTTCAAATTCGGCAGTATTGTGAGAGCCTTCGGAATAGCCTGCAAACTTTCCGTTTACAAAAACATCAAGACTGCCTGCAACACCTAAAAAAGTCAAGGTATAGTTGCCTGAAATATCCATAAGTTTAAAACTTTTAAGATATACACCGACAGGACAATCCGACGGAATATGAGGAGGTTTTACATCAAACGGGTACCTTTGGTTGATATAACAAGGTTTTTCGTAGCCTGTGTATTGCCACATTGACGGAACACTCACGGTGTCAAAGTCAAAATTTTCCGTATCAATTTCTGTCGGAAGTTGTGAGCAGTTTTCGTAGTATTTAAACTTCCATTCTCCGTTTAAAACAGCGACCATAGAAGACGAATATCTTTCTGTGAGAATGTCTGTTTTTTCAAGTTCCTCTTTATCATTGAAAGGAATGAAGTAACTTCTTGGCTTCATAAGGTTTTTGCTGAATACGGCAAAATTTTTATAGTTGTCTGTTTTTAAATTAAATTTCATTTTTTCCTCCGATTAAGGTTAAAAGTGCTAAACTCACCTTATTTAAAACACTTATAATATTATACTTTAAATTTAACACAGAAAAAATAAGTAGTCAACACACATAGGAAAAAAGATATAATATTTTCAATAAAAAGCAAAAAAAGGTGTACAACCTATAAAGGTCGTACACCCATTTTTAGTTATTTAAGATAATTTCTTAATCAGTCAATAAGACCTTTTTTTCTCATAACAAAGAAGATAGCTGTTGCCAAAACAACTGCAACTGCTGTAAGTACAGCAAAAGCTGTTACAACATTTTCTGTTGCACCTGTGTCAGGAATTGTAGGAGAATTTGTATCTTCGTCGTCTGAGCCCGGAATTACAGGAACTTTGTCTCCGTCAGTATCAGGAGTTTCAGGGTCTGTCGGCTGGTCAGGGTTAACCGGCTTGTCAGGGTCTGTCGGCTGTTCAGGGTCAACAGGTTTTTCAATAACATCGCCTGTCGGTACACCAAACATATCGAGTACCTGACCGTAAGCATTTACTTTACCTGCTGATTTAAGTCCGTCAAGAGCACCGATAACAGTACCCATAATGAATGACGGGATACCAACATTGTTAAGTAATGTTAAAAGTGATGCGTAGTTAGCATCGTTTGCAAACAATACATCGTAAATATAGTAGAAAAGTGTTGAGAAACAAGAATCTGTTTCTCCTGTTCTGAGAAGAGCGTACATATTTTTAACAGTAACGCTGTCAATTCTTTCTACTGTTGCACAATTTGCAAGTGCTTTCCAATTGATTGGTTCAAGTTGAATTGTAACTTTTCCTGCTTCCATACCTACAAGGCTTGAAAGGTCGATAGGAGCTTTGAGCAGACCATTAATAAACTCTCCGTCGATTGTAGGAACTTCAAGTCCGCCTACAATACCGCCGACGATAGAGCCGAGATTGTCAGGGTTAAGTACATCTCTTAAAGCAGAATCCAAAACTTTACCGTCAAGAACATAAGCAAGTCTCGGAAGAACAGCGATAAGACCGTTAAGCGGGTCAGCAGCAATCGGGTCAACAATGTCTTTGAAAAGAGCATTGATTAAAGGTCTGAGTGTTTCGTCATAAGCGATATATTCAGCACTTTTGCCGTATTTTTCAGTATTTGCTTCTTTAACATTTTCATAATTGTCATACAAAGCGTCAACATCAGGTAAATTTAAACCTAATTGTTCAAGTGCAGGAAGAAGTGCACCATAGATACCGGTAATTCTTTCAGCTGTGCCTGAACCGATTTCATCTTTTGCAAACCAAGAAATACCGAATTTGCTTGTTCCGAGAATAGCAGTAATAGGACGAAGTACTGCAAGAGCAGCGTCTATAAAACCGTCTTTGTCGCCGTCTGTGAAACCGAAGTCTTTTGCTTCAAATTCGATAGCAGCAACATCTGCAAATGATTTTGCAGATTCCATTTTTTCAACAGCACCTGCAAATTTTTCTTCAACAAGGAATTTCTTAAGATTGCCTACTGAAATACCCAACATTCCAATATATCCACCGATTGAAGGTTCAGATTCCATAGTAACATACAAATCTAAAATCATTTCAATCATATCTGCTTTGTAAAGATTTTGAGACAAAACAGAATTGAGTCCGTTTGAAAGGTCAATTCCAAGAACAGGGCCGAGGTCTTTAACAGTTTTCCACAAACCGTCAACAGCACTTTGAATACCGCCTGTTGTCCAAGCAATATTTGATTCTGTTTCAGGTCTAACGAACTCTGTTTGTTTGAATTCTTTGATTTCTTTTGAATAGTCGTATGGGTTTTTGATATTTGTAACAAGTTCTTTGAACTTTGTCATTACATCGGCACTGATTACATTTTGATATGAGCCGATTTTAATATACATTGCTTTTGCTTCTGCTAACTCTTCATAGGTTGTTTTTTCAACTGACATTGAATTAACCAATTTTTCAAATTCAGGAACAAGAACTCTTGAAGGATAACCAAAAGTTTCATTGTAACAAATTGATGAAGATTTTTCAGCAATTCTTGTGTATTTCGTATATACTTGTTCAGGTGTAAGAGTTGAAGCGTCTGTATATAAGTTTTGAATTTCATAAGCAGGATAGCATTTGCTTGTATTCAAAACTGCAATGCCTGCTTTAGCAGTATCGGAAGCGTTGTTGATTTTATCAATCAATTTATTTGCTGCTTCCAAATCTGTTTTGCCTGTTGTGAAAATTTCTGCACCGATTTTTACCGCTTCAAGATAAAGAGAACCTGCACCTTTGTATTCAGCTTTTGAATCGATAACATTGCAAAGTTCTTCAACTGCTTTTGTGTTTGGTTCTAAAAATTGAGGAATGGTGCTGTCTTTTACAAATGCATTGAAATCGTCAATATATTTTTGAGCTGACATTCCGTCTTGCCATTCATATTTGTAAGAACCGTAAGAACCTGTTCTTGAAACATAGTTTTTATATCCAATCTCTGTGTCAGGTTTTTTACCTGTCGGTGAAACCATGTCGATATATTTCTCAACAACAAGTCCGCTCAATTCTTCAAACATAAGTGTAGCATCTAAAGAAGTATTGATATAAAATCCGCCTTTAAATGTTTTCAAAGAACCTGCATATTCAACAGCATCTGTTGAGAGTTTTTTGAAGTTTTCTTCAAGTTGTGTGAGTGCTGCAACAAGCTCTTCGTCTTGAGTAAATGTACCCTGTGCTTTGTCGTAAGCAGCAAACACTTTGTCGTAAAGATATTTACCGTTTGAAGACTTAACATTGTAAGGTGCCATTGCGTCGATTGCCTCTTTTAAAGCTTGTGGCAATGTACCGATTTTTTCTTCAAGTTGTGCCAACTTTTCTTCGTTTTGAAGAACATCGGCTTTGAGTTGATTTGAAGGAGATTTTTCTTCATTTGCAACTAACTGTGCTACATAACTTGCCAAAGATGTGAATTTTGCTTTATCCATCTCTGCTCTTTCTTTATCAGAAAGTTTTTTTGTAGCTTCAGCTGCTTTGTCGAGTGCTTCACGAGCTGCTTTTTTCTTATCTGCATTAGTAGAATAAAGATTATACTTATGACTTGAAAAAGCATCTACAAGTGCTTCTGCATCCTGAACAGCAGTTGACTTGTCTTTTGCATCTGCTGCAAAAGCGGCAAATCCGACTGTCAGGCTTGACATAGCAATAAGAACTGCAAGCAAAACGCTGAGCAATTTTTTAGATTTTTTCATTTTATCCAACCTTTCATATAATATAGAACGAAAAACAAACCGCCCTACCAAACATTATACCTATTATTAAGAATTTGTAAATACTAAACGATGACAAAATATTGTATTTATTTTTGTGTATCTTGCACAATAGTAGTAATATACTAACTTTTTACATAGATTTTATTATTAAATTTAGCACTTTAAATTGCATTTTTTACAATAAGCTGAATTGATTTTTACTAAAAATAAAACAGACCGAATGCAAACCGATTAAATAAAATGAACAAAATGACAATAATAAATTTATTACGCAACGCAATGTTGATAAATCTTTCAAAATGTGATATGATTATAATAATATTCAAAGCAAACATTTAAACAATGATTTTGTAAATATTATAAATACTGCAACAGTAGGAGAATTGCCATGACTCAAGAAGAAAGAAATATCAAGAGTAAAACAGAAATCATTACGGCAACAATAGAAGAGTTTGCTGAACATGGCTTTGAAAACGCATTGCTTAACAGAATATGCAGGGATAACAATATATCTAAAGGTAAAATATACCACTATTTTCACTCTAAAGAAGAAATTTTCTGTGAGTGTGTAAACTATATCTTTCACAAGTTTTGCGAACATATCTCTTGCTTCAAACCTGATAAAGACACAAACATTTACGAAAATCTTCACAACTACTATGTACAAGTGCTTGATTATTGGTCAGAATGCCCTACCTACTATGTTGTTTTAAATATGTCTTTAAATACTTTTAATAAAAGTATAGAAGAAGGAATACAAACTGGTAAAATAGAATATATAGAAACAGTAAAAAACAAATTATTAGAAATAATAAGTGTAGAAAATAACAATTTATCATTTTCCGAAGAGGAAAAATTTGCCGTAATCAGAGCAGTTAACGAAAATATTTTTTCTCATAAATTTTCAAAAATAATCAATTTAACATTGGAGAAAAAGTTTGAGGAAGCAGAAAAACTCAAACTTGAAGTTATGAGTTTCTATGACAGGCTGATACAAATATTTCTATACGGAATATTGCCGAGATAAAGGTAAATCAAAAAAGCGTACGACAAAAAAACAGTCGTACGCTTATTAATTAAAAACATATTAATATTAGAAATATATACAATAAAACGAGATATATGTAAAGCAATATTCTTTACATATATCTCGTTGTTTTATTTGCGCAAGTAAATCACTTTACAGAAAAATCACTTAATCTTTTTAGGAACCCACTTTATATCGTTTTTGTATGGATTTTCTTTACCTTTAACATCGTACCATATCTGCGGATACTTTGCATTTTTATTTTCAGTCGCAAGACTTGTATCGACAGTTGCACTTTCATTTTCACGCACCATTCTGCCGACAATGACTATACGAACATCTGCCCTGTGTTTTTTCGTATCGAGTTCTCGTGTACAAGTTGACAAGGTTAAAAACTTGTCACTCTCTTTAATATCTACACCCGTATTGTACATTGAGCGTGTTTTAAGTTCATTTACATAGCCTTCAAAATTGATGCTCTCCATATGAGGATAGATATAGTTGAAAACATAGCCGTTATCTTCCGACTTTGAAGCAGATGTAATAAAAACAGAAACTATTTTCCACTTATGCATCTGTGTTCTTGTATTGAACTCTATAACGGGATGTTCTTTATAAAAATCAAAATCACTGTACTTTGTGAGTTGACTGAACATAGTTTTATCAAGCCAATTATGACCGTGAATTACAGTATTTGTATCGAGAGTTTGAGCGTTACAGTCTTTATCCATAAAGATTGCTCCTCTGCCCTCTTTTTTCTTTTTAAAATTGTTTTTTAAATAGTAATCATTATTGTCAGTTTGAACAACAGGATAGTCAACATGGGTGCCGTCAATTTTTATCCAGCCTACAAAATCATTGTTTTCTTGATAGTAGTCATTGTACTCGACAGGCACTGTTGTTTCTTCTTTCGTTTCGCTTTCACTGACGAGATTTTCAGGTTCGGAAGTTTCGGGTTTATCTTTTGAACTCACAAAAAAATACACACCGACTCCTATTGCAACTGCCAACACAACGCACAAAACGGATATGATTGTCTTTTGCTTTTTACTTAAGTTTTTAAGTTTTTCCATATATATCACTCCAAAGAATTTTCAGCATTTTTAACACTTTCTTTTTTTGCTCTTGTAACTGAATAAGTCAAAGCATACACTTCATATGCACCACCGAGAAGCAACATTTTTGCACACTCATTAAGTGTAGCACCTGTAGTTTTAATATCATCTACAAGCAAAACGGTTTTGCCGTCCAAAGTGACGCCTTTCTTTAAATCATAAGCACCGTAAACATTTATTTTTCTGCTTTGCAATGTCTGTTTATGCTGAATACCGTTATTAATAATTTTCTTCAAAAGACTTTTATACGGTACGCCGAGCATAGATGCCAAATCTTCTGCAAGAAGCCGTGACTGATTGAAGCCACGCTCTCTTTCTCTTTTTCTGTGAAGAGGAACATCTGTTACAAAATCAAATTTAATATCAGGATAGTGCCTGTCAAAACAAAGTTTCATACTTTCAGCCATATCTTTCGACATATATGTATATCTGTTAAACTTGAAATTATACACAGCGTGTTTGATACGCCCTTCATAATAAAAAGGAGCAACTACTGATTTATAATAATGCTTTTTATCTTTACAAATACAATCTGACTTACTGTTACCGCAAAATAAACAGACCGGCTCTTCTATTACAAAACTGTCTTCGCCTTTACATTTATCGCAATACTCTTTATCAAATTCTACCATATCTCCGCACAATTTACAACGGCGAGGATATAAACAAATACTTAACAAATCAGTCAATTTCATACAGTTAAATACGGTGAAATTTGTTCATAGACACCGTCTCCTATGCCTGAAATATTTTTAATTTGAGCTACGGAGGTATATTTGCCGATTTCGTTTCTGTAAGAAACAATCTGCCACGCACGATTTTCACCGATACCTTCAACGCTCATCAAATCTTCGACTGTTGCAGTATTAAGATTTACAGGATATGCGAATTGTTTTTCACTGACAAAAGCATTATTATTATTATTTTCAGAATTATTTTGAAAATATGTTATATTTTCATCAACATTTGTATTCTGAGCATTTTGTGAAGCATAAGAAGTATTGTCATTATTATTAACAACAATTTTAGGTTGAGAAAGTCCTATATACAAAACAACTATGCCAAGCATAAACAACCCGATACCTATAAGTATAAAACTTTGACCTTTATCGCTTTTCAAAGCGTTTCTTCCCCTTTTTCATTCTGCTGTTTTTGTCGGAAAAGTTTTTATTTTTCTTGTTTTTATCTGAAAAATTATTTCTTAAAGGAATATCTTTTATCAAACACTTTGCCGAACTGCCTATTAAATCTCTTCTGCCTGCACGAATGAGTGCTTTGCGTACAAGTTCATATTTAGACGGGTCATAATACTGAAGCAACGCCCTTTGCATTGCCTTTTCTTCCTTGCTTTTTGCAACATACACTTTTTCCATAGTATATGGGTCAAGTTCCGTATAAAACATACAAGTAGAAATTGTACCCGGTGTGGGATAAAAGTCCTGTACCTGTTCAGGTCTGATATGATGGCTTTTTAAAAACAAAGCGAGTTCTACTGCATCATCAAGCGTACTTCCCGGATGGCTCGACATCAAATACGGTACAAGATACTGTTCCTTGCCGATTTTTCCCGTATATGAAAAATACCTTTTTGAAAACTTTTCATACGCCTCAATATACGGTTTTCCCATCTTATCGAGAACTGCCGCCGAACAATGCTCGGGGGCAACTTTTAACTGTCCGCTGACATGATACTTCACAAGTTCTTTAAAAAACTCATCGTTTTCATCGCTTAACAAATAATCATATCTTATACCGCTTCGTATGAAAACTTTTTTAACACCATCAATTTTTCGGAGTGTTCTTAAAATATCAAGATATTCACTATGGTCAACTTTCAAGTTAGGACATTGTTTAGGTGCAAGACACTTTTTACCCTTACACAAACCGTGTTCGAGCTGAAAATCGCAAGACGGATTTCTAAAGTTTGCAGTTGGTCCGCCGACATCGTGAATATACCCTTTAAAATTCTTCTGCTGTGTTAAAAGTTTAGCCTCTGCAACAACGCTTTCTTTACTTCTTTTTGTAATATATCTGCCTTGATGAAAAGCTATTGAACAGAAATTGCAGGCACCGAAACACCCTCTGTTGTGAGTGATTGAAAACTCAACTTCTTCTATACCCGGTACTCCACCGTCTTTATCATACATAGGATGCCAAGCTCTCATATACGGTAAAGCATACACACGGTCGAGTTCTTCCGTTTCAAGAGGAGGCATAGGTTCGTTTTGAACAACCATAACAGAGCCGTGCTTTTGTTTAACCATTCTTCCACGAATATGGTCTTGTTCATCCTGTTCTATTCTGCAAGATTTGGCATACTCTTTTTTTGAATTTCTTACATTATCCAAAGACGGAACTTCCACACCGCTGTATGGAGTATTTCTGACATCTGTTTTATAAACAGTGCCTTTTATATATGTAATATCACTTACATCTGCACCTTCGTCAAGGCTTTTTGCAATTTGACAAACGGCTTTTTCGCCCATACCGTAAATAAGAATATCAGCACCCGAGTCGATAAGAATAGACGGTTTGATTTCATCATCCCAATAATCATAATGTGCAAATCTTCTTAAAGACGCTTCAAGTCCGCCTAAAATGACAGGACTGTCGGGATAAAGCCTCTTAATAATTTTACTGTAAACAATGACTGCACGGTCAGGTCTTTTCCCTATTTTCCCACCCGGAGAATAGGCGTCTGTACTGCGCAGTCTTTTAGCAGCAGTATAGTGAGCAACCATAGAGTCGATATTTCCGCTTGACACCAAAAAGCCAAGTCGTGGCTTTTGAAACCTTTTAAAATCTTTGTCGTTGTGCCAATCAGGCTGACTTAAAACTGCAACTCTGTAACCTGCGTCTTCAAGCACTCTTGTAATTATTGCTGCACCAAAACTTGGATGGTCAACATAGGCGTCACCGCACACATAGACAAAATCTATATAGTCCCATCCTCGTTCTTCAACTTCTTTTTGAGTTACGGGTAAAAAATTATTCTTCAACACTTGTTTCTCCGAATTCATTATTTTCTTCTATTGTAACTTGCTCTGATACGGCATTCGTTGAATATGCCTGCATTTCAAGCCATTGCTGACGATTTATGAGTATCTTTCTTCCCTTTGAGCCTTCACTCTGACCTATGATACCTTTATCTTCAAGCTGGTCTATAATTTTTGCACCTCTTGCATAGCCTACTCCCAATTTTCTTTGTAAGAAACTTGTTGAAGCAGTACCGTTTTCCAAAACCAAATCAACTGCTTTTTCAAACAAATCGTCAAGTTTTTCAGACGGGTCAACATCGTCAATAAACGGTGATGATTTTTTCTCTGCAACGGCATTTTTCTCAATTTCTTTTTGAATTTCGTCACTGTATTCACTTTCGCCTTGATTTTTAATAAAATCACAAAGCGACTCTACCTCTTCATCACTTATATAACAACCTTGAACACGAAGAGGTTTGCTTGCACCGACGGGATTGAACAACATATCGCCGTGTCCGAGAAGTTTTTCCGCACCCGCTGAGTCAAGTATTGTTCTTGAGTCAATTTGAGAACTTACGGCAAGTGCAATACGGGATGAAATATTTGCTTTGATAAGACCTGTAATAACATCAACCGACGGTCTTTGAGTTGCAATAATCAAATGCATTCCTGCGGCACGAGCCATTTGAGCAAGACGGCATATTGAGTCTTCAACTTCTTTCGGAGCAGCCATCATCAAGTCTGCAAGTTCGTCTATGAATATTACAATTTTCGGCATCGGCTCCATTTCAGGATGATTTTTAACATACTTATTGTATCCGCCGATGTCTCTTACGCCTGTATCGGAAAACTTCTGATAACGCTGAAGCATCTCCGAAACTGCCCAACCGAGTGCGCCTGCGGCTTTTCTTGCATCTGTAACAACAGGTACAAGCAAATGCGGAATACCGCTGTATTTTGAAAACTCAACTTTTTTAGGGTCAATCATTAAGAATTTAACTTCATCGGGGCTTGCTTTATAAAGCATTGAAACGATGATTGAGTTCATACATACAGATTTACCCGAGCCTGTTGTACCTGCGATTAACAGGTGAGGCATTTTTGCCATATCGGCATAAATACAATTCCCTGCTATATCTTTACCCAAGCCTGCCGTCAGTTTGCTTTTTTGCTTATCAAACTCGTATGTATCTATCAATTCACGCATTGTAACTATATTTTTAACTTTATTCGGTACTTCGATACCGACTGCCGCTTTGCCCGGAATGGGTGCCTCAATTCTTATGGAAGCAGCAGCTAAATTAAGCGCTATATCATCTGTCAAATTTGTGATTTTTGATATTCTTATACCCGGAGCAGGTTTTAATTCATATCGTGTAACGGTAGGACCCCTTGAAATATCTGTAATCTTTGCATCAACATTAAAGGAATGGAGAGCGTCAATTAACTTCTCGGCATTATCTTTCAATTCTCCGCTGATATCTTTAGTATCGGCGGGTTTTGCCGTTGAAAGCAAATCTACACTCGGGAAAACATAGTCTTCGACAGTTTTGCTCATAGCCTCTTTCGGAACTTTTAACTTTTCTTCTTCAGTAATTTTTCCGACAACGGCAGCAGCACTGACAATATCGTCGATACTTTTTTCGGCAGTTTTTTGCTTACTGTTTTCTTTTGAAAGTCTTTCCTTTCTGTGTTTATCGGCACTGTTATTTATTTCATCAATCAAATCTTGACTGATACCGTTATCATTAATATCTCCCACAACTTTTTTATTTGCATTTTTGACAGGCTTTTCTTCATCTGTTTGAGGAGGATTTTCATCAAGTTCAACATCAATATTGAACTTTTTTCTTCGTCTTTCTGCAACTTTTTCTTCAATTACGGGTGTAATTTTTTCTTTTGTCTTAACAGCGGGTTTACCTATACCCTTGAAAAATTCAATAAGCGTAATACCACTTAACAACATAAAATCTATGAAAATAAGCACAAGGCTGATAATAATTGCAGGTGCTTTTCCGCAAGTGAGCAAAAGGCCGCCCGTCAATGCTCCCGTCCAACCGCCGTTGAAAGTTTCGGGTGCTGAATAATATGCGTCTTTAAGTGCTTCACCATAAGAAACACCGCCGTCAAAAGTTACAATATGTATAAAAGAACAGAGCAATACAACCATAAATACAGATTCAACAGTCTTAACAATAAAAACACTTGTCTGCGGTTGCTTTACTGCACTTATAATATTAAGGATAATTGTAATAACAGGAAAAATTATTGCCCCGAAATAACCGAAAATTCCGAGATAGACATTGTGAACAAAATGCCACGCCCCATCACCTTTTATAACTGCCACAAAAAATGCAAGAACAGACAGAGCAAATAAAACTATACACGCCACTCTGTTCATTTCAACCGAAGCTGCAGATTTATAATTTTCAACTGCCTGCGGTTTTGCTTTTGATTTTTTTCCGACAGGTTTTTTACCGTTAGATTTTGTCGTAGTTTTTTTCTTACTGTTTGCGGCATTTCTGCTGCTGTTTGCCATAATTTTATACCTCTTTTTTTATCTGATGAACAGTTGTACGACGCCGACAACCGTAACTATTGAGCCGATACCTAAATTGTACCACATAAAATAATTTAAGTAATTTTTTCTGACCGTCCACATAAAAACTCTTGAAGCAACAAAAGTAATTGCAGCAGCCAATACGACAGCGATTATTGAAGGAATGACTGCCGCTTCAATATCGGCAGAAACAATTTCAACTATTCCTTTGCCGAGAAATATCGGAAACGCAAGTGCAAAAGCATAATTTCCTGCTACTCTTCTTGAAACACCCATCATTGTACCTATACACAAAACAGAAACAATAACGGAAAAGCCGGAAGTATTAACTGCGACAAGTGCCGTTAAACCTGCAACAAGTGCAAACACCCAATCAATATCTCTTTCTTTTCTGTTTTTTGAAGAAACAACTTTTGTAAAGCCGTATAACAAACCAGCCGTTAACAAAAATGCAACGCCTTCCCCGAAAACAGTACCGTTATATGAAAAATATCTCATAAAACCACAGACATTTCCGTAATCGCCGGCAGGGATAATGAGAATTAAAAATACCGAAAATGAAATTAAAGAAGCGTATGTAAATATTCTTGATTTTTTCGAGTTTTTAAGACTGAATTCTTTTTTGAACAATTCGCCGAATCCGTTTACAAATTCCGCCGTTTCCGTCCAAAACATTTTAAAAAATGAAATTAAAATACCAACGGCAATACCTATATGTATAACGCCCGTGAGAGCGTTTATATTTCCGCTGAAATCATTTGAAAAATCTCTGTATATCGCTGAAAAACCACTATATGAAAGTGGAAATATCTCACAAATTGCTTGAGCGATTGCCTGTAAAATCGCTTTTAAATACAACATTGTTCTTTCCTCCAAAAAGTTGAGCATTGTCAATAAAATAACCAAATCTCAAGTAATCGTACGGATTGCTTGACCTATATTGTGAAGTGTGTCCCAAAGACCAATCATAAAAAACATCTGACTCATTAACTATTGTGTAAAGCATTGTCTTCCCCACTTTCTGCAATTCGTTTTTCAAGGAAATCGAGTGCATCGCTCAAGCCGCCTATTTCGTCTATAAGTCCGCATTTGACAGCACTTTCTCCGTCAAGAACCGTACCTACATCCATAACTAATTCGCCTGTTTTCATCATCAAACTTCTAAAATCTTCTTCAGAAATTTTAGAATTGCTTTGAACAAAATTAACAATCCTGTCCTGCATCTTTTCAAAGTACGACAATGTTTGAGGAACCCCCAAAACAAGTCCGTTCATTCTCACGGGATGAACAGTCATAGTGGCACTCGGGACTATAAAACTTTTGTCGCACGAAACGGCAAGCGGAACACCTATTGAATGACCTCCGCCGAGTACAAGTGACGCACTCGGAGTTTTCATGGTCGCAAGCAATTCTGCAATGGCAAGTCCTGCCTCAACATCTCCGCCCACTGTATTTAAGATGATGAGAAGTCCGTCAATTTCTTTACTTTCTTCTATTGCAACAAGTTGTGGAATTACATGCTCATATTTAGTTGTTTTATTTTGACTCGGCAAAATGAAATGTCCTTCAATTTGTCCGATTATCGTAAGGCAGTGTATAAATCTGCCGTTTTTTGATATGGTTATAGAGCCGTTTTCTGTTTCATTTGAATTTTGCTCCTGCATTTCTTCTTGTGTTTCAGACATCAAATCACTCCGTTCAAGTATAGTATGTCCAAAACACAATAGATATTAAATATATTATCACAAATATATAAGTAATTCAACATATTGTTAATATATGTTGAACTTTAGATTAATTTTGATATTTATTATGACAAATTATTGACAATAACTTATTAATATTATAAAATAAGTTCGTTAATCTTTTGAAAAACTAAAACGGAGGAATGATAAAATGGGACTTACACTTGCTCAAAAGTTAATCAAAGCCCACCTTGTAGAAGGCGAAATGATTTCGGGTACGGAAATAGGTCTTAAAATTGACCAAACACTTACACAAGACGCAACCGGAACTATGGCTTATCTTGAATTTGAAGCTATGGGAGTTGACAGAGTAAAAACAGAAAAATCTGTTGCTTACATTGACCACAACACCTTACAAACAGGTTTTGAAAACGCTGACGACCACAGATTTATTCAAACAGTTACAAAAAAACACGGCATTTATTTCAGCCGTCCGGGAAACGGCATTTGCCACCAAGTTCATCTTGAACGCTTCGGTATTCCGGGTAAAACACTTATCGGCTCTGACAGCCACACTCCGACAGGCGGCGGTATTTGTATGCTTGCAATGGGTGCAGGCGGTCTTGATGTTGCAGTTGCAATGGGAGGCGGTACATACTATATTCCGATGCCTAAAATGACAAGAATTAACCTTAAAGGTTATTTAAAACCTTGGGTTTCCGCAAAAGATGTAATTCTTGAAGTATTGAGAATTATGAGCGTAAAAGGCGGAGTCGGAAAAATCATCGAATACGGCGGCGAAGGCGTTAAAACCCTTTCAGTTCCCGAAAGAGCAACCATCACAAATATGGGTGCGGAACTCGGTGCCACAACTTCTATTTTCCCGTCAGACGAAATCACTCTTGCCTTTTTGAAAGCACAAGGCAGAGAAGATGATTGGACAGAAATTTTACCTGATGCAGATGCTCAGTACGACGAAATTATAGATATTGACCTTTGTTCTCTTGAACCTATGGCTGCAATGCCTCATATGCCTGACAATGTTAAAACAACAAACGAGATAGGCAAAATTAAAGTTGACCAAGTTGCAATCGGTTCTTGCACAAACTCATCTTATACAGATATGATGAAAGTTGCATCTATTCTTAAAGGAAAAACAGTTTGTCCGAGCGTTTCTCTTTGTATCGCTCCCGGTTCAAAGCAAGTTCTCAATATGCTTGCATTAAACGGTGCTCTTTCCGATATGATAAGTGCAGGTGCAAGAATTCTTGAATCTGCATGCGGTCCTTGTATCGGTATGGGACAGTCTCCGAACAGCAAAGGCGTTTCACTCAGAACATTCAACAGAAACTTTGAAGGCAGAAGCGGAACAAAAGACGCAGGAATTTACCTTGTATCTCCCGAAGTTGCGGCTGCATCTGCACTTACAGGCTATCTCACAGACCCGAGAGAACTCGGAGACGCTCCTAAAGTTGAGATGCCCGAGCATTTCATTGTAAACGACAATATGATTGAACCTCCTGCATCTGTTGAAGAAGCTAAAGATGTCGAAGTTCTCAGAGGACCAAACATTAAACCATTCCCGAAAACAGAACCTTTGCCGAATGAAATTTCTGCAAAAGCAGTTCTTAAAGTAGGCGACAATATCACAACAGACCATATTATGCCGGCAGGTGCAAAAATACTTCCCTACCGTTCAAACATTCCTTACCTTTCAAAATTCTGTTTTGCCGTTTGTGACGAAACATTTTCAGAAAGATGCAAAGAAGAAGGAAAAGGCTTTATCATCGGCGGTTCAAACTACGGTCAAGGTTCAAGCCGTGAGCACGCTGCTCTTGTACCTCTTTATTTAGGTGTAAAAGCAGTAATCACAAAAAGTTTTGCAAGAATTCATGTTGCAAACCTTATCAATGCAGGCATTCTTCCTTTCACATTTGCCGACGAAAGTGATTATGATAAAATAGACCAAATGGACGAACTTTCACTTCCGAACATCAGAGAAAAAGTTGAAAATTCAGAAGAAGTTATACTTAAAAACATAACAAAAGGCGAAGAATACAAACTTGTTTCAAACTTCTCGAAGCGCCAAAAAGATATCCTTCTCGCAGGCGGACTTCTTGACTATACAAGAGAAACTAACAAATAAGGAGAAATAAATATGACACCTGAAGAATTAGCAATCGAAGAAGCAGTTGAAAAATTCAGAGGACTTATGAAAACTCAACTTGCTCGTGCAAAAAAAATCAAAGAAGATAAAGATTTCACAGATTACGACGCACTTGACACAATCGTTATCGGTATCTGCGGCGGCGACGGAATAGGTCCCGTTATCACAAAAGAAAGTGAGAGAGTGCTTGCATTTCTTCTCAAAGACGAAGTTGAAAAAGGCAAAGTACAATTTAAAGAAATTGACGGTCTTACAATAGAAAACCGTGCCGCTTGCAACAAAGCAATTCCTGATGATGTTTTGGCAGAACTTAAACAGTGTCATGTTATTCTCAAAGGCCCTACAACTACACCGAGAGCCGGAGACCCATGGCCGAATGTTGAGTCTGCAAATGTTGCTATGAGAAAAGAACTCGACCTTTTTGCAAATATGAGACCTGTTAAAGTTCCTGAAGAAGGAATTGACTGGACATTCTTCCGTGAAAACACAGAAGGCGGTTATGCAGTAGGTTCACACGGCGTAAATATTACAGATGACCTTGCTGTTGACTTTACCGTTGCAACTCAGGAGGGCTGTGAAAGAATTGCCCGTCTTGCTTACGACTACGCAAAAAGAAACAACAAAGGTAAAGTTTCAATTATCACAAAAGCAAATATCATCAAAACAACAGACGGTAAATTCCTTAAAACCGCTCAAAAAATCGGCGAAGAGTACCCTGAAATCGTTACAGACGATTGGTATGTTGATATTACAACTGCAAAGCTTATTGACCCACTCAGAAGAAAAGACTTCAAAGTATTTGTACTTCCAAACCTTTATGGCGACATCATTACTGACGAAGCAGCAGAATTTCAAGGCGGTGTAGGCACTGCCGGAAGTGCAAACATAGGTAAAAAATATGCTATGTTTGAAGCAATCCACGGTTCAGCGCCAAGAATGATTAAAGAAGGCAGAGGCGACTACGCAGACCCTTGTTCAATGCTTCGTGCTTCCGTAATGCTTCTTTCACATATCGGATATCAAAAAGAGGCAGACGCACTTGAAAGAGCACTTGATATTTGTATGTTTGAAGAAAAGAAACTTAAAATTACGGGTCGTGATACAGGTTGCACCTGCAAAGAATTCGGCGATTATGTTATGGAAACAATCACCGAACTTGCAAAATAATAGGAGAAAACCATGGAATTTGAAAGAAAAGATGATATATCAATCTCAGTAATTAAAAGACTTCCCAGATATTACAGATTTCTTCGCAATTTAAAAGAAAACGGAATTATAAGAATTTCATCCAAAGAATTGGCGGAAAAAATGGGCTTAACCGCTTCTCAAATTCGCCACGACTTTAACTGTTTCGGCGGTTTCGGTCAGCAGGGTTACGGCTACAATGTTCCCGAACTCTATGCTAAAATAGGAAAAATTCTTTGCGTTGACAAAAGATTAAAAACAATTTTAATCGGTGCAGGTAATCTCGGTAAAACTGTTGCGGGAAAACTGTTCGGTCAAGATTCGGGATTTCAACTTGTAGGTATTTTTGACAAAAACGAGGCTATTTGCGGAAATATGATTAAAGGCATACCTGTACGCCATATAAATCAACTTGAAAATTTCTGCATTGACAACAATATTACGGTTGCAGTAATTTGTATTCCTTCAAATGATATGAAAGATTTAACAAATCTTCTTGTAAATATGGGAATTAAAAGTTTTTGGAACTTCAGTGACTACGATATTGCTATGAATCATCCCGGTGCGCTTGTCGAAAATGTGCATTTGAGCGACTCGCTTATGACTCTCGGTTACCTGACCAACACGGCATACAGCGAACAACTTTCGGAGGAATAATAATGCAGAAAATCAGTAAACACGAAATAATTGACATTATTGATTACAACGACCATGCAATCATTTTTGTAGAAAAATTGCCGTTAATTGAAAATATGGCGAAGTTTAAAGTCAACTATTTAGTTTATGATTTTGATACAAAAAGCATCGAAAAAATTACCAAAAACGCCTATCTCTTAAAAAAATTCGGGCCTGAATTTAAGAAAATCAGCGAGCAAATAAGCAATTTTGTATCTTGCGACGCAGCAATTTTATATGACAAAAGAGTGCTTATGATTTACCCTAACGGAGAAGCAGGTATTTTTAACAGAGACGGAGAATTGATTTGGAGCGGTAACTTTACATACCACGACGAACCGGTAAACAGTTTGGCGCTTGAGGGCAAATATTTTTGGTGCGTTTGCAAAAATGAAAACTGTATCATACGATATTCTGCTCAAAATATGAAAGTTGATTTAAGAATAGGCGGTAAAAATGCCCCCACTTTCCAAAACCCCGAACATATCACATACGATGACGGCGACTTCTATGTTTGTTGCGACAGCAACAAAGTAAAAAAAATTGACGGTATAAACTACGGCGTTGATGATTATATTGAATCTAAACAACATATCATAAGATTTAAAAAGCACAAAAACAATGCTGTAATATGTACCAATTCGGGCGCTTATGTAGTATAAAAAAAGCACGGTTATCCGTGCTTTTTTTATATATTTAATTCTTCAAGCATTGATTTAATGATTTTACAGGAATTGTCAAACTTCTTTTGTTCATTTTCCGTCAATTTCATTTCCAATATTTCACGAACACCGTTTGCATTTACAACGGCAGGTACGCCGACATATACATCTTCATTACCGTACTCTCCGTTTAAAAATGTGCTGACAGAAAAAATGCTGTTTTCATTGTTCAATACTGCTTTTATAAGTCTTGCCAAAACCATACCTATACCATAATTTGTGGCACCTTTAGCCTTTATAATCTCGTATGCCGAGTTTTTAACCTTGAACTCGATATCTTCCATATCCTGCATTACAAACTCGCCTTGAGACGCCACTACTTCTTTGAGAGCCTTAACAGACACCATAGCGTTTGACCAAGCAGTAAACTCTCCGTCGCCGTGTTCTCCTATCACATAGGCGTGAATATTTTTTGGATTTACTTCAAAATATTCTCCCATCAAAAAACGCAGTCTTGCACTGTCAAGCGATGTACCGCTTCCGAATACTCTGTTTTTTGGAAACCCCGACAATTTCATAGTTACATAAGTCAAAACATCAACAGGATTTGTTGCAACTATAAAAATTCCCGAAAAACCGCTTTTCACAACAGGCTCTATAATTGATGCAAACACTTTTACATTTTCCTCAATCAACTCACGCCTTGTCTGATTTTCGTCTTTTTGAGGAACACCTGCACAGATAACTGCTATATCTGCATCATAACAATCTTCATAATTTCCGTACTCTATTTTCATTGCTGACGGAGAAAAAGGCAAACCGTGATTTAAATCTGCCGTTTCTCCTTTCAGACGCTCCTTATTTATATCTACAAGCAGGAGTTCATCACAAATACTTTGATTTAAAACAGCGTATGCACAACTCATACCGACTGCACCTGTACCTATAACAGCAACTTTTTTCGACTCGTATATATGCATAAAAAAATCACCCACACTTATTATTGTCAAGTGTGGGTGATTTATGATATTTAATATTAAATTTAATTTAAATTAAATTATTTGAAAAACAACGGCAATTTTTGAAGAAAAACAATATCTTTTCTGTCTGCCGCATCTCCCTCGGCAAGAACAGCTGATTTTGCAACAATATTTGCACCGAACTTTTCAAGCAACTGACAAACTGCATTTAAACTTTCGCCTGTCGAAATAACATCGTCAACAACCAAAACTCTTTTACCTTTCAAAAGGTCGCCGTCCTCATGTCCCAAAAAGAGTGTCTGTTCTTTTTGAGTGGTAATGGAACGAACAGTAACGCTTTCGGGATTATCCATATAAACTTTAACGCCTTTTCTAGCAACAATGTATTTCTTTTTACTCTGCTTACTCATTTCATAAGCAAGAGGAATACTTTTTGCTTCAGGTGTAACGATATAGTCAAACTCCGGACATATTTTGAGAAGTTCTTCGGCACAGTGTTCACACAATTCAACATCGCCGAAAAGAATGAATGCAGCAATATCAAGATGTTCACTGACTTCAAACATTTTGAGTTCACGCTTTAATCCTGCAACTTCCAAAGTATATGTTTCAGCCATTATAACATACCCTCTTCCATTTTTACTCCGCCGAGAATATGAAAATGAAGATGCATTACAGTTTGACCTGCGTCGCTTCCGCAATTTGCAATAAGTCTGTATGAGTCGATACCCATACTTTTTGCAATTTGGGGAACTTTTTCAAATATATGCGAAACATATTTGCTGTTTTCTTCATTTATTTCATTCATACTTTCAATATGAATTTTCGGAACAACAAGAACATGAACGGGTGCCTGTGGATTGAGGTCTTTAAATGCAAGGCACATATCATCTTCATATACTTTCTGAGACGGAATATTTCCGTTGATTATTTCACAAAAAACACACATATTTTTCACCTTTCAGCCAATAAACGATTTAACAGTATCGGCAACAGCATTGATTGCGTCGTCTAATTTTGAAATATCTTTTGCACCTGCCATAGCTCTGTCGGGCTTACCGCCACCGCCGCCGCCGGCAATTTTTGCAATTTCTTTTACAAGGTTGCCCGCTTTAACGCCTTTTTCAATAGCAGTTTTTCCGCAAACTGCTATGATATTTGCTTTTTCGCCGTTTATACCTGCAATAACACCCACGACATTGTCGCCTTTTTCTTTTAGTTTATCGCCCATTTCGCCCAAACTGTTTGGTGCTACACCTTCAAGTTTGGCAGTATAAATCTGCAAACCATCAATTTCCAAAGGCTTTGAGAACAAATCTGCACTCTTGATTTTTGCTATTTCGGAATTGAGTGCTTCAATTTCTTTATCTTTTGATTTTGACTCTTTTGCCATAGCTTCAATCTTTGCATCAAGTTCATCTGCTGAACCTGCTTTTGCAAAAGCACACGCAGCGGAAATAATATTATTATTTTTATTGATATAATTCAAAACATTTTTGCCTGTAATGGCAGTAATTCTTCTGACACCTGCTGCAACAGAAGTTTCCGAAATAATTTTAAACAATCCGATTTCGCCTGAATTTGAAACATGGGTACCGCCGCAGAATTCAACAGAAAAATCGTCTGCAATAACAACTCTGACAACATCGCCGTATTTTTCGCCGAACAATGCCATAGCACCGAGTTTTTTAGCTTCCTCAATAGGCATTTCCTTATTTTCAACACATTTTGCACTGAGAACAAACTCGTTTACCAATTTTTCTGTCTGTTCTATCTCTTCCTGTGTCATAGCGTTGAAGTGCGTAAAGTCAAATCGTACTTCATTTTCATTTACAAGTTGACCTGCCTGCTCAACATGAGTTCCGAGAACCTTTCTGAGTGCTGCTTGAAGTAAATGTGCAGCCGTATGATTTCTCTTAATATTGTTTCTCTTTTCAACATCATAGGAAACAGTAACAATATCTCCGACAGAAATAACGCCGTTTGAAACACCGTTATGCATAAATACGCCTTGAGCATTCTTTTTAGTATCGGCAACTTCAAACTCAACAATACCGTTAGAAATGACACCGCTGTCGCCTACTTGTCCTCCCGACTCGGCATACAAAACGGTTTTGTCTAAAACCAAAGACGCTTTCTCGCCCTCACCTATCACATCTTTAAGTTCGCCGTTTGAAATAATGGCAACAATCTTTGCCTCAATTTTATTCTCGCTATAACCTAAAAATTCGGTAGCAGAACAATCTAAACGAATACTTCCGTCTTTCCAAGCATCTGTATCTGATGCTTTTCTCGCACTTCTTGCCGTTTGCTTCTGATTTTCAAGCAATTCATAAAAACGCTCTTCGTCAACTGTCATACCTTTTTCTTCAAGAACATCTTTAGTCAAATCAAGAGGGAAACCGTATGTGTCGTTTAATTTAAAAGCATCGTCGCCTGAAAAAACAGTACCGTCAGTCTCACTGATAAATTTATTTAAAAGTTCAAGACCTGCATCTATTGTTTTATCAAAACTCTCTTCTTCGGAAAGAAGAACTTTTTTAATGATTTCCTTTTTCTCTTCAAGATATGCGTAAGCGGTTAAATTTTCTTTAATGACCGTATCGCATACTTTATAAAGGAAAGGCTCTTTAATACCAAGCATTCTTCCGTGACGGCAAGCACGCCTTATAAGACGCCTTAAAACATAGCCTCTGCCGTTATTTGACGGAATTACACCGTCGCCTATCATAAATGTTGATGAACGGATATGGTCAGTAATAACACGCAAAGAAACATCTGTTTTCTTATCTGTATGATACTTAACACCCGAGATATTGCAAATCTCATTCATAATATTTTGAACTGTATCTACTTCAAAAATGTTATCTACACCCTGCATGATACAAGCAAGTCTTTCAAGTCCCATACCTGTGTCAATATTGGGATGTTCAAGCGGTGTGTAATTTCCGTTTCCGTCATTTTCAAACTGTGTAAATACATTGTTCCAAAACTCAACATATCTGTCACATTCACAACCGGGACCACAATCGGGTTTTCCGCAGCCGTACTTTTCTCCACGGTCAAAATGAAGTTCCGAACAAGGACCGCACGGACCGCTTCCGTGTTCCCAAAAGTTGTCTTCTTTACCGAGTCTTACTATACGGTCGGGAGAAACTCCGACTTCTTTTGTCCATATTTCAAAAGCCTCGTCATCGTTTTCATAAATTGTAATCCAAATTTTATCTTTCGGCATTTTAAGAACTTCTGTACAAAATTCCCAAGCCCAAGCAGTAGCCTCGTGCTTAAAATAATCTCCAAAAGAAAAGTTACCGAGCATTTCAAAATATGTTCCGTGTCTGTCGGTTTTGCCGACACTTTCAATATCAGGAGTACGGATACATTTTTGGCAGGTTGTAACCCTTTTTCTCGGCGGGGTAATTTCGCCTGTAAAATATTTTTTCATAGGCGCCATACCCGAATTTATTAATAAAAGACTGTTGTCATTATTCGGAATTAAAGAAAAACTCGGCATACGAAGATGTCCTTTGCTTTCATAAAAAGAAAGAAATTTTTCTCTTAATTCATTCAATGATGTCCATTCCATTTTCTCACCTCTTAATATAAAAAACACAAGGGCAACGCTTTCGTTGCCCTAAGTATTTTAGAGTTTTTCTACAAGTTTTTTAAGTTCAACGATTTCTTCTTTAGTAAAAGTAAGACCTTTGCTCATTTTGGAATGATCGGGTGACCAGTCACGAACGTCAATCTTTGGCTCTCTGCCATTCCATGAAATCAAATTAACTTCTCTTGTCCATCCTCTTGCAGTTTCGGAAATAACTCCGATATGCTCTGTAATTTCGTATTTAATTTCCGGCATCTTTTTCCCTCCTTAATTATTTATTTAAATTTTTAACTATTTCAACTGTTTCTCTTGCTATCATTCGTTCTTCATCTGTTGCAAGAACAAATACTCTTACAGAAGAATTGCTGTCTGTAAGTTCAGCTTCTTTGCCTTTTACGGCAGAGCGGTTGATTTCTTCGTCAATCTTAACTCCCATATAGCCGAAGTAGGAGCAAATTCTTGACCTTAACCAATGACCGTTTTCACCGATACCGCCCGTAAATACGATGGCATCCACGCCATTCATTGCTGCGATATATGAACCGATGTATTTTGCAATTTGATATGCCTGCATTTCGTGAGCAAGTGTTGCTCTTTCGTCGCCCTCGCCCTGTGCTGCAACAATATCTCTGTCGTCTGAAGAAATTCCCGAAATTGCTTCAACACCTGAATGTTTATTGAGAATTTCATCCATCTTGTCAGGAGTATAGTTCAACTTTTTCATAATGAAAGTTACTACACTCGGGTCAACGCCACCCGAACGGGTACCCATCATAAATCCGTCAAGCGGAGTAAAGCCCATTGAAGTATCTACAACTTTACCGTGTTCAACGGCAGTTACGGAAGAACCGTTGCCGAGATGACAGGTAATGATTTTCAAATCTTTAATATCTTTGCCCATATAGTGAGCACAGTGATTGCTGATAAACTTATGTGATGTACCGTGAAAACCGTAGCGACGAACTGCGTACTTTTCATAGTACTCGTACGGTACAGCGTACATATATGCCTTTGGAGGCATTGTGCTGTGAAATGCCGTATCAAATACCATAACCTGCGGAACATCAGGACCTACTACTGCAAGACAAGCCTCATATCCCTGTGCGTTTGCAACTGCATGAAGAGGTGCAAGCGGTGCTAAATCACGAACATCTTTGTGTACTTTTTCATCTACGAGAACGCTCTTTGTATATTTATCGCCGCCCTGAACTACTCTGTGTCCTATAGCGTCGATTTCATCAAAAGAGTCGATAACTTTTGTATCGCCTTCGGAAAGAAGTTTCTTAACCTCATAAAACGCTTCTGTATGGTCTTTTACTGTTTTGTCAAAAGTAACAGTATCTTTACCGGGTCGCTTATAAATGACATTGTTAGTGCCTGCCGTTTCGGCCATGCCTATTCTTTCTACAACACCTTTGGCTACAACAGACTCGTCTGTCATATCCATCAACTGATATTTTAACGAAGAACTTCCGGCATTGATAACAAGAACTTTCAATTTTATACCTCCAACATATTGAAATAAATAACTACAACAATTATAATAATATATAATATATTAAAAATCAAGCAAAATATAAAATTAATATAAATATTTAATTTATATTATAATATTAAACAACATATATAATAAAAGTATATATATTAAAAGCAATTAAAAAGGAAATAGGAATATGATAACAGGTGTTGTTTGCGAATTTAACCCTTTTCACGACGGACACGCACACTTAATAGAAGAAATAAAAAAAAATAACGATACCCATATAGTTGCTTTTATGAGCGGGAACTTTGTGCAACGAGGCGACGCCGCAATTTTTGACAAATACTCAAGAGCAAAAACTGCCGTAGAAAACGGTGCAGACCTTGTAATTGAGATACCTACCGTCTTTGCAGTACAGTCAGCTGAAGGATTTGCAAAAGCGTCAACAGATTTGATGAAAAAAAGCAATGTTATTGACTCGATAGCTTTCGGTGCCGAGTGTTCAGATACTGAAAAACTCAAAGATATTGCAGAATTTTTAAAAAAAGAGGAAACGCAAAAATTAATTTCAGAAGAAATGAAAAACGGTGTATCTTACGCTAAAGCAATTCAAAATATTGCAAAAACAGATATTTTGACAACTCCTAACAATGTTTTGGCAATTGAGTACCTTAAAAACTGCAACTTACCTGCTCTTGCCGTAAAAAGAATAGGTAAAGGCCACGACAGCGACGATATTTTTTACAGTGCAAGTGCAATACGGGAAGAACTGAAGAAAAACAATAAAGACAACTTAAATTTTGCAACACTTAAAAACTGTGAAAATGCAATACTGTACAAGCTGCGTACTATGAGTAAAAGCGACTTTTCGCTTATTCCCGATGTAAATGAAGGGCTTGAAAACAAAATTGTCAAAGCCGTTGCCGAGAACACAAATATTGACGATATTATAATGGCAATAAAATCAAAACGATACACTCACGCAAGAATAAGAAGAATTATTCTAAGAGCTTTTTTAGGTATTTCAAAAGACGATATACAAAGTGTTCCGTACTTAAAAATCTTGGCTTTTAACGAAAACGGAAGAAAAATTTTAACTAAAATAAAAAAGCAGTCATCACTTCCTATTATAACAAAACACAAAGACACAAAAGACCTAAACGGCTATGCAAAATATATTTACGAAAAAGAATGTATGTTTACAGATATATATTCATTAATGTTCAACGAGCCAAAAAACTGTTCAACAGAACAAAAAAACAGTGTTTTAAAACTATAAATTCACATAAAAAAGCAGGTGAAAAACACCTGCTTTTTTTGTCAGTCAATTTTAACATCACTGCTTTGTCTGCCGTGATATATTGCATTTCCGATATTTATCGGAGAAAGAAAAACTTTAAGTTGTTTCATCTTTGTCTTAACAACATTTTTATCAATTTCAACATCACACAAACTGCTAACGCTCAAACTTTTTATTTGTTCCTCGACAGTCATATTTTCATCTAAATTCATTGTGACTGTTTTCGAATGATTAGGCAGTAAATCAAAATAGTTGTCGCTGAACGGAAGAGTTGATTTTGAACTGTTTATTTTTACAAAACGAGCATATTTGTCGCTTTTTAAATTAATGTAAATTTTACCGTCTTCTGCATAACAGTCAAAATTGATTTTTGCTTTCGGCAAATTCAAATCTTTTTCTTTATTGAACAAAAATACCTTTTGCATCAAAAACTTGTCATTTTTGAAAAGACTGACTGCAAGACCTGTATTTTTACTGTTATATTTACTCATCAGAGACTTCATACTGAGTTCAAAAACTTTCTTGTTTTTAACGGCATTTACACGGACAAGTTTACCCGACTTTTCGATAGTACCTTTAGAAAAATCAAATATTTCGTACTGCACGGTAACATTTTTAGCCTTATTAAAATCATTCAAAGCAAAGATTTTGATATAATCGTCAGTATCTTCAATCGAAACCGAAAGCGGAGCATTGAAATCCTTTGCAGAATACTGCAAGGACTTATAATTACCCATATAGTCTATGCTCGACCAAGAACAAACGCCCCAGCAATCGTTTAACTGCCAATACATTGAGCCGTTGCATCTGCCTTTATTTCTGCGCCAATGTTCAGTAGCGTCTGCTATGCACTCCTGCTGAGTCACTTGAGAAAGATATACATAATCTTCAAAGTTCTTCGGAAGATTAAATCTCGACGCCATATAATAAATCATTTTTTCATTGCCGTTTATACACTTTTGGTGAGATTTAAACACAGGACTTGACAGAGAATAGTCTTTAGGCTCTGCAAACTGTTCAATCATTTTCATATCGGGCAAACTTTCAAAACCAAACTCACTGCAAAAACGAGTGTATCGTTTTCTGTAATAATTCATAGGACGAAGTCCGTGCCACACAGTCCACAAATGCGTATCTCCCACATTGTCACTGCACACACCTTTATTGTGAGAAATACCGATAGGAGAGCCCTGTGTGTATGGTGTTGACGCATCAATTTTTCTTATTTCGGGTTCTAAAATATGATAGAAAAACTTTTCAGTCCAATCAACATATTTTTTCATATGAGCCCAACCGGAATGCATATCTTCAATCTCGTTGTTACCGTTCCACAATGCCAAAGACGGATGATGGCAAATTCTTTTTACAACGCTTTCGACTTCCGTCTTAACATTTTCCAAAAAATCATCTTCAAAAAACGGATACGCCTGACACGCAAACTGAAAGTCCTGCCACACGAGAATGCCTCTCTCGTCGCAGGCATTATAGAACTCGTCGCTTGCGTAATATCCGCCGCCCCAAATTCTTATCATATTCATATTTGAAAACAGAACGGCATCCAAAAGACTGTTCAATTTATTTTCGTCAAATCTTGTAATAAAGCAGTCCGGCGGAATATAGTTTGAACCTTTAATAAACAACGGTACACCGTTTAGAACAAACTGAAAATTCCTTCCGTACTCATCTTTTTCTCGGTTAAGTTCAATTGTTCTCAGACCGATTTTCTTTTCTGAAAAGTCAAGTTCGTCATCGTCGTCAAACAGTTTAACTTCTACGGAATACAAAGGTTGTTCTTTTTTTTGCGACAACTCGTATGTCCACCAAAGCTGAGGATTTTCAACTGTAAACTCGGCACTTTTTCCGACAACTTTTTGACTTTCTCCATTTGGATAAGTGAGAGAAATCTCACACTTTATTTCTTTATCACAGTTATATTTTTTAATATTTGTATTGACGCTGACTTTTACCGATTTTTCACTGTGCGTCTGGCTTACGCTCACAAAATCAATTTTCGCCGATTTTACAAACTCAAGTTCAATATCATCGGATATTCCGCAAGAGACCAAAACAGGTCCCCAATCCCAGCCGAAATGATACTGCGGTTTTCTTATGTGAACGATACCGTTTTGACCGTTTGCATTTCTCGGAGTCGGCAATTTTTTATACTTTTGTGAAACATATTTTACTGCCGAAAAGAAAACAATTCTTATTTCATTTTGTCCTGACTTGAGAAATTCTTTAACAGGAAAACTATGCTCAACAAAACAGTTATCGGCATTTGACACAAAACAGTCATTTATAAAAATATCGCATACCGTGTCAAGCATTTTACAATTCAGAAGTATCTCGTCGAACTCCAAATCTTCATTTGTAAGTTCAAATGTCCTTTTATACTCCCAATCTTTTTCGCCTACCCACTGCACATCTTTTTCATTGAGTGCAATATACGGGTCGGGTATGTCTCCGTTTTGCATCAAATCCAAAAAATTGCATCCAGGAACACTCGCCGTTTTAAACTCCCCGTTATTTAGTTCTCTGAACAGCCACTGTCCGTTCAAAAGTTTTTTCATATACAAATCCTTTCTTATTTCAAACTGAAATCTGCAAAAATCGGAAAATGGTCCGAAATATCTTTAAGATATTCGTATGACAATACTGCAAAAGTATCAACATCTGCTTCTCCTTTTAAGAAAATATGGTCATACGACGGATAATCCCAGTTTTGCAAATTTCCCGTTACTTTGTTTTTACAAAGCATTTTTGTATCTTTTAAATCATTTAAAAATTTTTTATATAAATCAGGATAATCAATCGGTTTTGTACTCGGAGTATCCTCCATAGTATTGAAATCGCCTACCGAAAACACCAGACATTCATACTTTTCATACAAATCATTTACACAGGCAATCAATTCGTCTTTTTGAATATCCATAATATTCATATACATATCTTCTTCGCCTTCACGAAGCAAACTGAAATGAGTATTTGTAACGGCAAATCTTTTACCGTCTTTCTTTGTTTCAAAAACAGCCCAAACGACTCTTCTTAAACGAGGATTATCTTTTTCCGAATATGTAAAATTTCCTTTTTCAATTACATTTAATGTATCTGAATTATAAACCATAGCCGTCATTCTGACAAGAGAACCTGTCGATACAGGATAAAGCATTTTATAGTTTTTTGGCAAATTATGTTTTATACAACAAAACCAACCGTCACACATTTCCTGAATGCCTATTACATCGGGTGCGAATTTTTCTATCAAAGAAATATATTGTTTTGCTCTTGGTTTAACTGGTTTTCCGCCCCAACTTTTATAACCGACCAAAAGATTAGATGACATTACTCTTATATCTGAATTATTTTGAAAAAGTGATTTTTCAAGTTCACTTTCATAACCCACAGGAAGTTTTTCGTTTGAAATATTGCCTCTTACCAAATAAACCGATGTCGGTACTATTGCAACAAGAAGACAAAACACAACAATTACCGTTAAAATTATTTTAAAACACTTATTCATATAAATCAACCCATATCCATATTTCCTATATATTCGGAATCATTTTTTATAAATTTTTCATAGTTTTCATTTTGCCAAACTTTTACATAGTCAATCATAAAATCGTCTGCATCTTCGTCGTGACTGAATTTGCCGATTTTTTGACCGTGAGGTCCATAACCGTCGCCTGCGTCAATTTCAACAGTAAGTCTTAAAAACTCTTTAACTTTTGATACATTGCCGTCTGCTGTTGCCCAAGTCGGCTTTCCGTCAATATAAAAAACATAGTATTCGGGAGTCCACTTCAAAGCAAATGTATGATACCCATCGTACAAATTCTGTTCAAGATTTCCGATATAGTCGGAAACTTTAGCATCCTTTCCGTATCCGTCCCACAAAAGTGCGTGTCCCATTTTTGAGTCTTTGCTTTTTCTGAAAGCACTTTCATATATATCTATTTCCGTACCGTCTTCTCCCTCATTGCCGACTTTTCGTTGATTTGATGACTGAAGCCAAAAGGCAGACCACATACCGTCAGAATTTGGAAACTTTACACGACACTCAAAATATCCGAAAGCCTGAGAAAAAAGCAATTCATCGCTTGTACCCTTATTATCATTGCTGTTTCCTACAACTTTTCTTGTTTCAATGCCTGAAGTAAATCTTCCTTCTTTAGGACAATCGCCGTCACATTTATGATTGTTTTCATATCGTGAATGAATTATGGCATTTGAATCTTTAACTTCAACCATTTCAGGACACCACCAACAAGCCTGTTCGGGTTTTCTTTTCTTGTCACTTTGCCATCTGACAGCGTGAGGAGAAGTTGTCCAAATCTCTTTGCTTCCCTCGTATCTTTCTCCGAAAACGATATTTTCGTTCAGTTTTGTTCCGTTAAAGTCATCTTCAAAAACCATATACCATCCGTCTTTGTTGAGTTCGGGCAAAGATAAGTCATAGCCTTGATTTTTCCAACTGTCATCGTCTTCTTTTCCGGTGTTTTTTGAACAACCGCATAAAATTACAGCAGTTGCAAGCACCGACACAGTGATAAGTGCAAATATTTTTTTCATAAAAAAATCCCCTTTTAACTATTTTTATTTTATGAACTTAGATTTTATTTTTTATTTTTATGAGTAAGCCCTGTCTTCTTCGCAACTTCTTTGAAGTAGTTATATCTGTATTTATTTTGAATTTGTTTTCAAAATTGATTTTTTCAGCACTTTTATATCTAAATCCGAGTAATTTTTCATCTATATGCAAAGTAAATCTTTGTGCTTTGTTTGAAAAATTATAAATGGCGATAAGTGCTTCATTATCTTTTAAATATGTTGTAGTCAAAACATTTTCATTATCTGTACGAGCAGGATTTTTACTGTGCCAATAGCCGAGCATCTTACTGTTTTCAATTTGAAATTCGTCCCATACTCTGTACATTTGAACGGCGTTTTTATGTCCCCAACCGTAACGATTATTCATAGCATAAATCATACCGAGATATAAATCACCGCCGCCCTCAAGCATCTGTCCCGTCAAGCCGTACGGAATGCCGCTGACTTCGCTTAGCATATATTCGGGCGAGTAGTTTTTATATATAAAACCTTCACCGAGCCATATACTGTCAAGAAACGGCAAAATGTCTGTATAAAGATTAAGACAACTGATGTCGCCTGCTCTCTTTTCCTCGTGATTCCACATATGCATATCTATCAATCCGTTTACCTTTTGCAAAACTTTTCTTGCTCGTTCAAGAGTAGTTCTGTCCAAAGATGTATCGTCAATATATATGCCCTTGATACCGATATTTTCAACGAGCCAATTCAAGCCCTCTATATAATAATTGTCAAGTCGTGTATCGGGTTTCACTATAAAAGAAATATCGTGGTCGTTTTTATATTTTCCGTGTTTATATTTAACAAACCAACCTGGTATAATATCTTCTCCGAAATTTTCAACAAGCCATTGAGGTTTTTCTTTTTGCCAAGAATGACTTACGCCTTTTTTTCGCAAAATTATCTCATCGCCGAGTGCTTTATATACAAATGTTTCAGCCATGTGATTGCTGTGTTCACGCTCTGTATAGTAAAGTTTAATTCCGATATTTTTTTCTTTTGCGTAATCAACGGCGTTTTTGAGTCTGTCCGTTTCATAAAACGGATAATTTATAAACGGCATTATCATATTGCCCTGATGAAAAATTACATCTGTCATACCTTTTTTACAGGCGTTATCAATTTCTTTTGTTTCATTTTTTAATTTATTGTTATGACTGTATCTTACCGAAAAAGCCTTTTTGTAATCAATAGGTTTAAGAGGTGTAATATGGAGTTCAAAGTCAAATTTTCTTTCTTCCCCCTTTTTAAATAAAAACTTACCTGTTGATGCAAAAACACTGACACAATCGCTTTTTGTTTTAACATTCAGCGTACCTTTTCCGTGATTATCCCAAGTTGTCGTGGGAATATTTATCGGCAAATTTTTATAAAAAATATTTACGAGCGGTCTGATATAATTTTCCGCTTTAAATTTCACACGCATACCGCAATTTACACTGCCGACATAAAAACAATCGTGGTGTTTGCTATTGTCCCACTTCTCACAAACATCGGCATCTTTAGACGCTCTAACGCCCAATCCGTGCATAAAATCTGCCGAATTTTTATCTACATCTATTTTAAACCGAACATCGTCTGCCGTAAAGTCTTTTTTAGGATTGACTGAAACTGAATATTCCAAAAGACCGTCATAGAATAAAACCGAATTGACATATGCAACATACAAATCGTTTTCACACTTGCACAAGGTCTTAATTTTATTGCCGAAAACGGATGAAATCACTTTACCGTTTGGCAAAGGTTTACCGTCGATTAAAAACTCTGCACTGTTTTTTAAAAGAGTTTTTTGAACACTGCTTTCAAGTTCAACCGCTTCGTCAAAAAATGAAAAAACCTGCGACGGCAGACCACAACGGCTGAGTTCTATTTTTCTTCCGAGAACTGCCAAAGTTGTAGTTTCCGTTTCGCCGTTTGTAAAAAAAGACGGTTTGATATACGGTTTTACAATCGTATCGTCTTGATACAAAGTCGAATTTAACCACTTCAATCTTGAAAGACGCCACAAATCGTTATATCCGTTATTTTCCACCTGCTCATTTGTGATAGAAACCTCAAGTTTAAAATCTTTCACTCCTATATCGGTAACTATTTTAACACTGCATTTTGTTGTTTTTACAATTTTTTCTTTTGCCTGCATAACGAAAAACAACGGTTGAATGTTGTCTTTTTTCAGATATACGGTTTGTTTACCTTTATTTCCGAACTTATCAACAATATCCGTATTTATGCAAAATCCGTCAAGACTGTCATTTTCAGAGTCGAAAATAATTTCTTTAATTGTTTCTCCGCAGTCTGAAACGGCACATATCTGAACAACATAGGCTTCATTGTATGACATCTTAATCTTTTCACACGAGGACATTTTTTCTTTTCCGTTCAAAATGCTCAAATCATCAAAATGAATTATTTTATCAACTCTGTCAAATAAATATAAATCCATATTTGCCCCTCTTAAAATTTTATATTATAATTATATTATAATTTTGATTATAAATAAAATTATTTGAAAGTAAATTCAAAATACGGTATAATACATATATAAATCGGAAATCGGAGTTAAAAAAATGTATCAAAGCAATTCTTTTTATATTGAAAGGCAAAACGGAATTAAGAATTTCAGCCCACAAGTACACAGTATTTTCAATATTTTAGCTGATGAAACATACACGCACTTTAACACGGAAGACAAAAAATCACAGCATCTTGAAAATACAACTGCGTTCATTCACTGCGTTGACGGAAAAGGCGAAATCACTTTAAAAAACGGCAAAAAAATCATACTTCAAAAAAACAAATTTGTAATGTTAAAATTCAACGATATTGTCAAATACAAAAGTATATCAAATATTTGGGGCTACCGTTGGGTAAATTTTGTTTTAAAACACCCGACTGAAGAGTTTTGTCTGAACAAAATATACAAATCATCGCTTACAGACAATTCAAATCTGATATTTAATAAAATGCTTAACCACGCCACTTCCAAAGTTCAAAATGAAAACTATATAGACGCTTTGTTTGGCCTATATGTTTACGCAATATTTCTGCATAAAGAGCAGGAAGAAATTAACTATTTAACTCCCAACAACAAAAAATTGATAGATGAAATATGCTCATACATTGACCAAAAAATTTATTCCAAAATTTCGGTTGATGAAATTTCCGATTTTTTTGATATTTCTTCAAGAAGACTTCATCAAATATTTTCAAAAGAACTCGGAACTTCCCCTAAAAAATATATCATAGACAAAAAAATGAAAAAAGCATACAAATTACTCACGGAAACCTCTCTTCCGATAAACAAAATTGCGTATTCCCTTTCATTTAACTCCCCGTATCACTTTTCTTACGAATTTACAAAAGTATATCATCAACCTCCGTCAATGGTAAGAAAATCGGAACTTCAAAAAGAAAATATTTTTAAAACCGATAATTCAAAAGATGATAAATAATTGCAAAAAAGCAGTCAAAACTTGTTCGTTGTTTGACTGCTTTTTTATTTAATCTTAATTAGTTTTATTTTTTCAACATCAAAAAAGATATTTATTAAAACAATTTCGGTATGTACGACGGCTCATCAATAATAACCGACGGATTTTCTTTAAAAAGTTCATCGAACTTTCTAAATCCCCAAGTTACTCCGACAGCCTCAATACCTGCGTTGTTTGCCGTTTGCATATCTATATTTGTATCGCCGAAATAGAGTGCCTCTGACCTTTTACAGCCGGCCTGTTCCACTGCTTTGACAGCCATAGTCGGATTTGGTTTTGTAGGCACGCCGTCAACCTGACCGACTATTACATCGAAAAAGTTTTCTCCAAAGAAATAGTCGAGTATTCCGACAGCGGCTTCCTGCACCTTATTTGTGCAGACACAAACTTTAATTCCTTTTTCTTTAATTTCTTTAATGGCGTCGATAATTCCGTCATACGGTTTTGTTTTGTTTAATTTGTTTTTATCATAGTATTCCATAAAAACATCGAACGCTTTGTCAAGTTCTTTTTCAGACAATTTGCCTTCAAAAATTCTCTCCACGAGTTTTCTGTTACCGTTTCCTACAAAATATTTATACTCGTCGTATGACCACTCTTTATCTTTGCCGAACTGTTTGAGTGTATAGTTTCCTGCATCGCCCAAATCTTCGATAGTATTTATGAGCGTACCGTCAAGGTCAAACACTGCGCATTTAATCATTAAAAATCACCTTTAATTCTCGTACTGTTTATGATGCCTTTATTTTCATCCATAAATCAGTATAATATTTTTCTGTTTCTGTACCAAGATAGTTAAACACTTCTGAATTTTCTATTATTTCTTCTGAAGGAAAAATTTCTTCTTCACTCTTTACTTCTTCATCCAAATTGTCATATACTGCCTGATTTGGAGTTGAGTAATAAATATAGTCAAAATTCATTGTCGCAATATCTTCACGGCACATAAAATTTAAAAATTTTTCTGCATTTTCTTTATTTGTACAACTTTTTGGAATTACCCACGAGTCCATCCAAATATTTGTGCCTTCTTGCGGCACTGAAAAAGCAAGGTTTTCATTTTCCTCAAAAGCAAGATATGCTTCGCCATTGTAAATAACAGACATATATGCACTGCCGCTGCTCACCTTATTTCTTGCGGCTTCATCAAGCAAATAGGACTGAACAAGCGGTTTTTGTTCAACCAAAAGTTCAGACGCTTTGTCAAGTTCATTTTTGTCTTTCGTGTTCAAATCGTAACCTAAAAGTTTTAAAGCGACAAACATTGAATCTCGTTCACTGTTAGGCATTACGATTTTTCCTTTATACTTTTCGTCAAACAAAACATTCCAAGAAGAAACATCTTCTTTTGAAACTTTTTCCGTATTGTACAAAATACCTACCGTTCCCCAAAAATGAGGGATACTGTATTCTAAATTTTTGTCAAAACTTCTTGACATTTTTTTATATGTTTCGCCTATGTTTTCAAAATTTGGAACACTTGAATAGTCAATAGGTAAAACGAGATTTTCATTTATAAGTTTTTCTACCATATAGTCTGATGTGCAGATTACATCATACTCATTTGCTCCCGAAGTCGCCTTTGCATACATATCTTCAGGTGCTGCATATTCCTCATATACAATTTCTATTCCTGTTTCTTCTTCAAACATTTTCATTATTTCAGGGTCAAAATAGTCACCGTATGCAAAAACATAGAGTTTATTTTCTGCTTTTTTTGAAGTGCAGGAAGTCATAAACATTGCCGTTGTCAAAACCAATGCCATAACGAGAGATACCGACTTTAAAAAATGTATTTTTTTCATCTTGACCTCCTCTTTCTTCTTCCGTCTGCCTGCTTAAATTTATTTCTGTTTGCAAGAACTAAAACTATAAGCACGCACACAAACATAAGCGTTGACAATGCATAGTATTCGGGCTGAATTCCTCTTATCCTGTTTGTGTAAATTTCTGTTGAAATAGTATTGATTTCAGGACTTGATGTGAAATAAGTAAGAGTAAAATCATCAAGCGAAATAGTAATTGCCATCAAAAAGCTCGTCAAAATTGACGGAAACAAGTCGGGCAAAACAACACTGAAAAACGCCCTGATATGAGAAGCACCCAAGTCAAGTGCTGCTTCATACGCCGTATTGTTATAGATATGCATTTTAGGCAAAACATTCAAAATAACATACGGTAAAGTCAATGTTATATGCGCTATCAAAACAGTCATACTGCTGAGTCCGCCGAAAAATCTGATAAACAGCAACATAAAAGCAACGCCGGTAACAATATCTGCATTTAACATTGGAATATTTGTAATGCCGACATAGAGTCCTTTAATTCTTTTATTCATTGCAGAAATACCTATACACGCAACCGTACCCAAAACAGTTGATATTGTAGCGGCACCGAGTGCAATAAAAATTGTATTTACCACTGCGTTCATTATTTCTTCACTTTGAAAAAGAGCAATGTAATTATCAAAAGTGAAACTTTCAAAATTGAAAGAAGAACGAGAAGAGTTGAACGAAAGCACCGTCATTACGACAACGGGCAAATATAAAATCACAAAAATAATACCGATGTACGATTTTTGAAAAAACGAGGATACTTTTTCTTTCATATCATTACCCCCTGTTTTTCGTCTTTACTTCCTCCCGTCAACATCATACTTACAGTTACGAAAGCCATAAGCACGAGTGCCTGTGCTGCTCCTGCATTGTAAAAGCCTTTTGTAAAGTTCATTTCCACAATATTGCCTATAAGCAAAATTTTACTGCCGCCGAGCATTTCTGCTATTGCAAAGTCGGAAATTGACGGTACAAAGACCATAGTGATGCCACTGATAATTCCGGGTATTGAAAGCGGAAAAATAATTTTTCTCAAAACGGCAAATTTACTTGCACCTAAGTCATGAGCTGCTTCTATGAGCGATTTATCAATTCTTGATATTGAATTATAAATAGGCAAAACCATAAAAGGAAAATAATCGTATGCCATACCTATAACAATAGCCTGAGGAGTTGATAAAATGCTGAAATTCGGAAGTCCCAATTTAGTCAAAATCAAGTTCAGCACACCTGTATCTTCAAGTAAAACATTGATTGCGATTATTTGAAGCATAAAATTCATCCACATAGGAAGAATGATGAAAAACACTATCAATTCCTTATTTGTTGTTTTCAAATTATTTAAAAACAATGCGAGTGGATACGCAAGCAAAAAACAAAGCAATGTACTGCAAAAAGACAATTTTACAGTCAGCCAAATTGATTTTAAACTATATGCGTTTGTAAAAACATTTTTTATATTTTCAAAAGTGAACGCTCCGCTTTCATTTACAAAAGCGTAATACAAAACGAAGCAAATCGGCAAAACGATAAAGCCTACTATCCATACTGCAAAAGGCGATGAAACTATATATTTACTTTTTTTAGAGAACATCTTTTTCTTCCTCCCAATCATAGTGGGCGTCTGAAATATGGTCCATTTCATCGCTGAAGCTCGAATAGTCGCCGAACTCGCCCGAATACTCACTCCTTTTCATTATGTGAATTGCATCGGGTTCAATATACATACCGACAGTCTTTCCCTCTTCGTGATAGTCAGTTGTTTGAATCATCCAAACAAAGCCGCCGACATCCGCAAGTATTTCATAGTGAAGACCTTTAAATGTTACAGAAGTTATTGTACCTGTAAGAGTGGAGTCTGCGCCGACTTCGACAATATCTATATCTTCAGGTCTGATAACGGCGTCAACAGGTTCATTTTTTGCAAAGCCTTTATCAAGGCACTTGAAAACTTTACCGCCGAATTTTACAAGGTAATCGTCAAGCATAACACCGTCAACTATATTGCTCTCGCCGATAAAATCTGCTACAAAGGCGTTGACAGGCTCATTGTAAATATCTTCAGGCGTACCAATCTGCTGAATTTTACCGTTATCCATTACAACAACTGTGTCACTCATAGAAAGTGCCTCTTCCTGATCGTGAGTAACATATATGAAAGTAATGCCGAGTCTTTGCTGAATATCTTTCAGTTCTCGCTGCATATCTTTTCTCAATTTAAGGTCAAGAGCGCTCAAAGGCTCGTCCAAAAGCAACACATGGGGATTGTTTGCAAGTGCTCTTGCTATCGCAACACGCTGTTGCTGACCGCCCGACAAACTGTCAATACTTCTTTTTTCAAAACCTTTTAAGTTTACAAGTTCCAGCATTTCTGTAACAATTTTTTTTATTTCTGCATTTGACTTCTTTTGAAGTTTGGGACCAAAAGCAATATTGTCATACACATTCATATGCAAAAAAAGAGCATAACGCTGAAAAATAGTGTTAACCTTTCTCTTGTGCGGAGGAACATTATTAATAACTTTTCCCTCAAACACCACTTCACCTTCATCGGGCTCAAGGAACCCTGCAATAATTCGAAGTGTAGTAGTTTTTCCGCAGCCCGAAGGACCCAGCAGCGTTATGAACTCTTTATCTCTGATATACAAATTTAAATTATCCAGCACCTTTTCATCACCGTAGTTAAAAGTGATGTTTCTTAAATCAATTAATTTTTCCAATTATGCACTTCCTTTTTGTAACCCGATTTACGCAATGCGTATGTTTATTTTCTATTTTTATTTATTTCATATTTAAACAAATTAATTATATTAAATAATTAATTTTTACCTTTGTCAACATATTTTTCAATAATTTTCAATTTATTTTTTTACTAATCTCATAGCCGTCATAAGCAAGTTCGACTGCGTCATATACTTTAGAAAAATCACAGACCAAACTGTTAGGCTTATTTATGTGGTCATCTTGCGAAAAAGGTACAAAATAGTAATTTTTGTAATTTAACAAATTGCCTATATTTTTTGCGGCACCGCCGAGAGCGTCGTTTGTAGATACACCTATAACGACCGGACGGGAATTTCTCAAATGCGATTTAACAGCCATAGTAACGGGTGTATCGGCTATACCTCCCGAAAGTTTTGCAAGAGTATTTCCCGTACAAGGAACTACTGCAAGAACATCAAACATTTTTTTAGGGCCGATAGGTTCAGCCTGTTCAATGGTATGAATTATCGACTTGCCTGTTATATCCATTATCCTTTTTCTGAAATACATAGCGTCGCCAAACCTTGTATCCGTTTCATAAGCATTATACGACATTATAGGTACGACATCTATTCCCTTTTTAACTATTTCTTCAAGTACCTGCAAACTCTTTTCAAATGTACAAAAAGAGCCTGTAAGTGCATATCCCAATTTCAAAAAATCACTCCTCATTAACAATTATGGCATCTGCTATCAACTCTCCCGCAGTTTTAACACTGAACTTTGAGGGAAGTGCAGGGCCGTATATCAAACTGACGGACAGTGCTTTTGCGCTCAATTCGTCAACTCCTCCCGGAAAAGAAGCAACATCAAGCAACAACGCATCTTTTTTGATTGATTTAAGTTCTTCACAGCAAAACACTAAATCATCAACAGTATTTATGATAAAATCAAAATCTCCGTTGTTTTTTAATTCATTGAAAAATATATGCTTATATCCGTCAAATTTGACTTGTGCTTTTGAGACTTCGCTTCTGGAACAAATAGTTATGTCTGCACCGCAGGAACTTAAAATTTTTGCCGTCGCCTTTGCAATTCTGCCGTAACCCGTTATCAAAACAGAAGATGAAAACAAACTTCTGTCGCTGTTTTCAATGAGCATTGCAACTATGCCCTCAGCAGTCAAAAAGGCGTTTTTAAGGACATAACTTTCGTCATTAAAACAGTCATAAACTTCGTTGCCGTTTTGCTTGAGTGACCGCAACATTTTTTCATTAATTTTAGCACAGTAAACAAACTTGTTTTTTATGTCTTTGATATGCTTCTCTTTTGTAGGAACGGGCAAAATTACCGTATCACAGTTTTCAACAGATTTAACCTGTTCAAAACCGTTTTTCTCCAACTTTTCACAAGCATACAACATTCTTTTGTCATCTTTGAACGGAACAAAAAACTTTTTCATATAAAACACCTCATCAGTTTCTATAACATAATATGTAAAAAATTTGTTGCTGTTACCAAATGGGGTTTATTTTTCTTATATTTTGTTGTATAATAAAAAAGCAGTATAAAATAATATTTAAAATACAGCCAAGCCACAAAGGAGTACCTTTTTAATGGATATAGATAAATTACTTAATCAATCAAAACACATACATTTTATCGGAATCGGCGGAGCGGGAATGTGTCCGCTTGCCGAAATACTTTTAAAACTCGGCTATACGGTAAGCGGTTCCGACAATAACGACACCGAAACCTTCAGAAGAATTGAAAAAGAGGGTGCAAAGTGTTTTTTGGGACAAAAAAAAGAAAACATTTCCACCGATACCGATATGGTTATATATACAAATGCAATTTTATCGGGAAATGAAGAACTTGACTATGCAAAAGAAAATTTTCCCTGCTTTGAAAGAGCAGAACTTTTAGGTGCTTTCAGCCGTCATTTCACAAATTGTATAGGTATTTGCGGAACACACGGAAAAACTACAACTTCTTCAATGACAACGGTTGCGCTTCTTGAAGCAGGTCTTGACCCGAGTGCAGTCATAGGTGGCAAATTACCTGAAATTGACGCATACGGCAGATTCGGACATACACAAAACTTTGTTTGTGAAAGTTGCGAATTCAACAACACATTTCTTAAAATGAACCCTGATATGACGGTCATTTTAAACATTGACGAAGACCATCTCGACTTTTTCAAAAATCTTGAAAACATAAAAAAATCTTTTGCTCAATTTGCAAATAACACAACAAAAACAATCATTTACAACGGCGATGACGAAAATGTACTTGATACCGTTTCAAGAGTCAAAGGCAAGAAAATGATTTCTTTCGGGCTTGGTAAAAACAACGAATGGTATGCCGACAACATAGAAACTCCCGACGGTTTTCACAGTGATTTTGACATTTATCATAACGGCGAATTTGTTATTAAATGTGATTTATCCGTTCCGGGCGAACACAATGTTTTAAATGCCTTATCGGCATTTGTCGCATCTTATGAAAGCGGTGCTTCGCCTGAACTTATATGCAAAGGATTGAATAAATTTCACGGTGCAGGAAGAAGATTTGAAGTTTTAGGTGTTTATAACGGCATCACTTTGGCTGACGACTACGCTCATCACCCGAAAGAAATTGAAGTTACTTTAAAAGCCGCTAAAAAAATGGGTTACAAAAATGTTTGGGCAGTGCATCAGCCGTTCACATATACAAGAACAAGCCTTTTGCTTGATGATTTTGCAAGAGTTTTACAAATTGCCGACAAGTGTGTTTTAACGGAAATTATGGGTTCGAGAGAAGTTAACACCATAGGCATCCACACAAGCGATTTAGCCGAAAAAATACCGGGTGCAGTTTGGTTTGAAACTTTTGAACAAGTTGCCGACTATGTTCTTAAAAATGCTCAAGAGGGCGATTTAGTCATCACTCTCGGCTGCGGAGATGTATATAAAATATCTCGAATAATGATTGATAAAATAAATAAATGATAAAAAACAGGCTGTTAAAAAATCAACAGCCTGTTTTTATTTAGTTTATATAATATTTCATTTTATTAAATATCTTTTCATATTCTTCCGAAAACAAACTGTTTTTGTTCCATATAAATGTAAAATCATGTGTAACAGAAAAATCATTCAATTCAATTTGCTTCAAAACGCCTTCTTTAATTTCATTTTCCACAGCAGATTTATATAAAAATGAAATTCCGCAGTCATGACACAAAAGATTAACAATTGTATGGATATTTTCTATTTCAATAATGTTTTTAAAATTTCCTACCGACATATTTTTTAAAGACAACGCTTTTGTTAATACTGCTCTTGTACCTGAACCGTGTTCTCTTACAATAAGTCTTTCATCAACAAGGTCTTTAAGACAACTTACATTTCGGCTGAATTTATGTTCGGCAGACGCAACTGCAATATATTTTTCATTTTTCAAAACTCTTGTACAATAGTTTTCCGCTTTAAAATACCCCTCTACTATTGCAAAATCTATGCTTCCCTCATACAAATATGACAACAGTGTTTGAGTATTGCCGTATCTTACATTGAATTCGACTTCAGGATTTTTCTTTATAAAATCTGCCAACGCAGGTACAACGGTATATTCTCCCACTGTCATTGTTACACCGAAAGTAACCGTATGTTTATTTTGCATACTTTTTTGCATACGCTTTTTTAAAGTATTTTCATCATTTCTCATGGTTCTCAAAGTGCTGCAAAGCAACTCCCCTGCCGATGTGAGCAATATGCTTTTATTATCTCTGACAAACAACGGCGTTTCATATTTTTGCTCTAAATATTTTATATGTTGTGAAACGGCAGGCTGAGTCAAATTTAATTCTTCGGCAGCACGGGTAAAATTCATACATTCGCAAACTTTTAAAAAAGTTTCCATTCTGAAATCAAGCATAAAAAACATCCTTTAACAAATATTTTGTAAATTTATAATAACAAATTTTTATGATAATATCAATAATTATAATTTTACAAAATAGTAAAACAGTTTTATACTTGAATTACAACAAATCGGTAAAGGAGAAGTCAATATGATATACGATATAATTATAATAGGTGCAGGACCTGCGGGAATAAGTGCAGGAATTTATGCAGTAAGCAGAGGCAAAAAAGTATTGGTAATAGAAAAAGAAAATGTCGGCGGACTGATTGCCAAAGTATCTACTGTAACTCACTATGCAAGCGTAAAAGAAAATGAAACAGGACAAATGTTTGCAGAAAGTTTAAAAGAACAAGCGAAAAATGCAGGAATTAAAATAATATACGAAGAAGTCATAAAAACAGAACTAAAATACGAAACAAAACAAGTTATAACAAAAGACAATATATACAAATCAAAAAAAGTAATTATTGCAAACGGCACTTCACCTAACAAATTAAATATATCGGGTGAAAAAGAATTAACAGGCAAAGGTATGCTTATGAACGCCGCAAGAGATTGTGAAAAATACGCAGGAAAAAATGTATATGTTATAGGCGGTTCTGACGGTGCGGCAAAAGAAGCGATTTTTTTGTCAAAATATGCAAAACAGGTTACAATAATTCACTTTGAAAACTCATTAGGTTGCATTGCAGAGTTTAAGAACAAAATAAATGCGGCAAAAAACATTAAAGTCAAATTAAATTCAAGACTTCACGCTGTTTACGGAGTAGAAAAAGTAGAGTCGCTTGATATATCAGATGAATTAACAGGCGCTATTGAAACAATATGCGATTCGGGTTGCGGTATTTTTGTTTATGCAGGTACAAGTCCAAACACAAACATATATGATGAACTTGAACTTGATAACGGCTTTATTGCTACAAATGAAAATATGGAAACAAAAATCAACGGTGTTTACGCAATAGGCGATATACGAGAAAAGAAAATTCGACAAATATCACTCGCCGTTGCAGAGGGAACGATTGCGGCAATTAATGCATCATTATAATAAAGGAGAACACAATGGAATTTATAAAGAAAAATTTTAAAGGTCTGCTTCTGTGCCTTGCCATATCTGTACCGTCATATTTTTTAGGAAAAAAGTTTTCAATTATCGGCGGTCCTGTATTCGCCATATTAATTGGTATGGTTTTAGCTCTTATCATAAAAAACAAACAACCTTTTGAAAGCGGTATAAAATTCACTTCTAAAAAGATTTTGCAATATGCAATAATATTTTTAGGTTTCGGAATGAATTTAGAAGTTGTTATGGAAACAGGCAAGCAATCGTTACCTATTATTTTATGTACAATTACAACATCATTATTAATAGCGTTTATTTTGCATAAGGTTTTACACATACCAACGAAAATATCAACACTTATAGGCGTAGGCTCATCTATATGCGGTGGTTCTGCAATAGCCGCAACAGCACCTGTAATAGATGCCGACGACGAAGAAGTAGCGCAATCTATTTCTGTAATTTTTCTGTTTAATATATTAGCGGCTCTCATTTTCCCCGCTCTCGGAACGGCACTTGGGTTTTCGACTTCAAGCGGTGAAGCATTTGGAATTTTTGCGGGAACGGCAGTTAATGACACATCTTCTGTTACTGCTGCGGCTTCAACTTGGGACAGTATGTATAATCTCGGTACTCAAACATTGGACAAAGCGGTTACCGTAAAATTAACAAGAACACTTGCAATAATACCTATAACACTTTTCCTTGCTTTTCTCAGAACAAAAAAAGAAAAATCAAAAAACGGCGAAAAAGTATCTGTAAAACATGTTTTTCCGTTTTTCATACTTTACTTTATAGGAGCAAGCATTATTACAACAATAGCAGTTTCATTGGGCGTGCCGAGCGAATTTTTCACGCCGATGAAAGATATTTCTAAATTTTTGATTATTATGGCTATGGCAGCAATAGGATTTAACACCGATATTGTAAAACTTGTAAAAAGCGGAGGTAAACCGATTATTATGGGAATGTCGTGTTGGGTTGGAATTACTGCAGTAACATTGACTTTACAACATTTGATGAAAATATGGTAATATAACAAAAATGTCAGTTCAAAAGAACTGACATTTTTGTTATGCGTTATCGTTTTTGTTCAAATAAGTACTTATCGGCTTTGACAGCCTCTTTTGTGAAACTGTTATTTTTCCACCACGCCAAAAGCGAAGCAATCACGGTTACAACAGACGAAACACCTGCATAAAGTTCTTCATCGCTGAATGGTAAAGGATTTTTTCCAAAAGCCGTGAGCAAAGAATTTACAAGTGCCAAAGCCAAAAATACGGTTCTTGAAATCGTTCCCAAAGAAACTTCTGTGTTCAAAAAATCACCTCCTGAAAGAAATGGTTAAAATATATTTTAACCTTCACTAAACACTATAGAGATGATTTATTTTTCTTGCAAACAGTCGTCAAAAAATACGGACTTTGTCAATCTTTTTAAAAATTCTATTCAAAATGATAGTATAAAAAGGCTTTCAAAAAACAATTTTTTATACAATATATTCGGACAAATAAAATAAACGCCTGAAAAATCAAGCGTTTATTTTTTCAATCATTTCTTTATATTCTTCAAAAGTAAGCATTGAATTTAAAACATCCAAAAAAGAATTTGAAGAAAGAAACTCGGGCAAATCGAGCAGTTTTAAAATTTTTTTCCTTTTTTCTTTACTTCCGTCACAACCTGACAGTCCGTCTTCAAAAAGCGTTGCAGTTGTGATTAACCGGCGTTTTTCGTCTTTACACTCAACTCCGAGCGAATTAAGTCTTTCAAGCAAAATTTTGCTGTCTATACCCTCTACTCCGAGTTTTCCCTCTTTTGAATACTTTGTTTTTCTCTTTTCTTTTCCGAAAATATCGGGTGTATAAATATTTTTGATTTGGCTTTTCGGAACAGCCGACTCTATATAATGACGAATTTGAAAACCGCTTGCATCAGAATCTGTTAAAATGATTATTCCTCTTTCTTTTGCAATTTTTTTTATAAAATTGAGTCTTGATTTATCCTTATATATTCCAAAACCGTTTGTTTCGATAATCAATGTATCAACAATATTTGAAAGTTTAATCTTATCATATTTACCTTCTACAATTATTGCTTCTTTAATTTTCAGCATACTATCCCTCTTTTGCAACCACAAGCAGTTTAACAAGTGCTTCTTCAATGATAAACTTTGCGTCAACTGCCGTTGATTTAAGTTTAATATCCGCTTCGTTAAGAACATCAACGCAATTTCTGAGTTGTTCCAAAGAAAGTCTTGAGCAATCACGAAGTGCATTTCTAAGTGCAAACTCTCTGCCTCTGTATCTGTATGCATCAAAAATTTCTGTCAAATCTTTTCCCGATGACTTTGCAAGTTTTGCCCTGTACATATCAACAAAGCAAGAAGATATAACAGACAATATGATTATCGGCTTTTCTCTTTGTTCAAACAAAGTATTAAGTATTGAATATGCAGAATTATAGTCATCTCTCAAAATTGCTTTTGAAATATCGTACACTCTTGCTTGAAGCGACTTTACGCAAACAGAATCAATATCTTTTTTTGATATTTCTTCATTTTCACTGAAAAAACAAAGTTTTTCAAGTTCATTCAGCAGTGTTGTCAAATCAGAACCCACAATCGAAACCATATATTTAGCATCGTTTTGAGAAATTGTTTTTTTCCTCTTTTTAGCACCTGATATAATAAGTTTCACCAAATCGTACTCTGTTTTTCTGTCAAGTTTAACACAGCACGCTGATTTTATAAAAGCGTTTTCTACACTTTTAAATTTAGAATTTTTCTTTGTATCAAACTCTACGGTATCGTACTTAAATATAAGTATCGTACTTTCAGGCATATCCGAAATATACTGTGAAAGTTCTTTTACTTCATTCGTACTTGAAAACGGATAATCTCCTACTAAAACAAGCCTGTATTCGCTCATCATAGGCATCAATTCACAATTTCTCAAAATATCGTCTAAAGAATAAGATTTTCCTTCAAAATACCTAAAATCAATATCTGTCGCTTCTTTAGGAATAACTTTAGACTTGATTTTTGAAACATAGTAATCTTTTAAATATGTTTCATCTCCATAGATTAAATAAGCATTTTGAAACTCTTTTTGCGATATTTGTTTTTTCAATTCAGACTCAGTTATCTTTCCCATTCAAAGTCCTTTCTGTAAATCGTTTGCCTGTTTTGAGAAAAAGCAAACATATATCCGTTTTCGATACTCAACTCGTCTTTATTCGGAAACTTTTTAACAATGCAGTTTGCATTTTCACAAGTTGTTTTTCCGTTGTTTGAAACAAACAGTTCGCACGAAGAAACGCAGTTTTCTTTTGAATTATCAAAAACAATCCTTTTACCGTATATTTCAATTATTACTTTCCAGTCGTTGTTACTGTTATGTTTATATTTTACATTAACTCCATGCCATAAATCAACACCGATATTTTTATTTATTATGATATTTTCACACTTCAAATTCATACTTATTGCGTCATTTTCATACGGCACAACAATATTTTGCACTTGACACTGACGAGATATTTTTTCTGCGTTTTCACATTCATTTTTATTATACGAGGGAATTATCCACAAAACAACCCTTTTATTTTTTCCTGAAGCAACATCCGTAATATCGTAGTATGTTGATTTACCCGTTCCTATAACGGCATACTCGTCGTCATTACAAATAACAATTGAAGAACTGCCGTACGATGACGGAGAAACACGAACATATATACTTCTGTCATTCATTACAGACACCGAGAGAGATGAGATAACAAGAATTAAACTGCTGATAATTGCAGCAATTTTCAGTGAATATTTATTTTTGAAGAAAAATGCAAATGCAAAAAGCAAAAGAATTGTTCCTACTGCAATATAAAATACAGTATCGGATATTGAAACTGTACTGAACTTAACGCCTGCAAAGGCTTCGGTAATTTCAATGATTGCTTTTCCTGACAAATCCGTTACAAAAATGAGAATATCGGAAACAACAGGAATAAAGTTAAGCAAAAATGCAAGAAGCGACAAAACCATAGTTATGTTTGCAAGCGGAACAAGAACAATATTTGCCAAAATTGACGACAAACTGACAGTTTGAAAAAACAACAACATTATCGGCAATGTAAACAATGTTACTCCGACAGTTACAATAACGCTTTCTGCCGTAATGATAAAAATTTTAAACAAAATGATTTTACGGTCATTTTTATATGTCAAATTTTCAGGCAGATACGCAGTTGCTTGCTTTACAACCGTAAGCAAAGCAAGTGTTGCACTACAAGATAACAAGGCACTTATATCGACCGCCGCAAATGGATTTAAACAAATTATAAAAACTGAAAATCCAAGAGAATTTAAAGCATCTGCCTGTTTCTTCGCTACGCCTGCAACGAGCATAACACCAAGCATTATAGATGAGCGAATGACCGATTTTGTAAACCCGCTCAAAGCACAATATGAGACAAGTGCAAGTAGAACAACAGAAACATTTATTTTTTCATTCACACGCAGTCTTTTCAAAAACAAATATAACATTCCACCCAAAATAGATGTATTTAATCCGCTTACTGCCATCAAATGCGTTACACCCGAAGAGCGAAAATAAGAATATACCCGTTCCGACATTTCACTTACATCACCGATTAAAAGTGCGCACGACAATGCACCCCTGTCATTTCCCATATTGACGGCGAAAAAATTTTTAATATCTTTTCGCAAATCTATAATATATTTATTCAAATTAAAAACTGATTTACCGGTTTTCGTATATTCCTCAACATTTGCGGTAACATAAATATTTTTAGAATAATATCCGTATGAATCAAGAGCATTTGTACCGGTTGATTTAAATTTCACTCGACATAATATTTTCTCATAAGCCTCTGCGTCAATTATTTTATCCGATTTAAGCTTAACATCAATATTTTTCGGTGCACCGTCAAATTCTATATTTGAAACTTTCGCCTTATAAACATATTTATCGTTGGATTTTTCAGGTAAATCTGTAATATATGCATTGCAGACAAGTGTCTTGCCGTCTAATGATTTTACTATATAATCTGCCGTAGAAGTAAATGAAATAAACAAAATACAGGCAAGCAACGCCGAACCGAGAGAAATCGGCACGGCAAGTGCAAGCCTGTATTTTTTAATAATTAACGAAAGCACGAGCATTACAATAATAAATCCTGTAAAATACCCTGCCATGTTGGGAAAAACATTGAGAAAAATAAGTACAACTGCCATTGAAAAACCAATGTGTGCAAAAATTCTCTTCAATGTTATCCCCTTTCAAAATTTTATTCCACTATTTCCATCAAGAAACAATACGAAAGTTTTTCGCCTGCGTGAATAATGTACGGCTCACGCAAACATGAGAAGCCCGGCATATCTCCGCCTACGCCTCTTTGACACATATCTATTGTAACATAGTTGAAATCTTTATACTCAATTTCATGAACATGAGTAAATTTTTCAAGTTCATCAGTCGTATAGTTATGAGCGCTGAAATCTATTGTTTTATCGTAGTATGCAGTAAATTTCACGCCGAAACCGTTATCGTCGGTAAACGATACATTTCTGACATCGGTTCTGTTACCGTTTTCCTGAGGACGCATATAACGATGTTCAAGTCCTTTGACATCTGACTGATATTCGCCGATTTTTGCACCTCGCTTACGGTCGCAATAAATTTCCTGCGGACCTCTGCCGTACCATTTAACATTGTCAAACGACTTGTCAAACGCCATTTTATATCCGAAACGAAGCATCTCAAAATTAGGAACACCACTGTGATTTACATAAAGTCTTCCGTCGTTATATACACGATATGTTGTGAAAACTTTAGAAATAAACGGAACTGACATAGCACATCTTATTTCAACATAGTTTCCTGTTTGTTCAACTTCTGTTTTAAGCATCTTTACGGAATTTGTAGCAACTCTCCATTTGTAAAGAGGATGAAGTTTAATAAGCGGAACAACAAAGTTAAGGAAATCTATATCGTTATCCGTAAGTGCACGGAAATAGTTTGGTTCCATAGGCTGAACAAGAATTTCTTTGCCCTTATGCTTGTATGAAACTACTCTGCCGTCTTTTATTTCAACTGAAAAAGCACTTCCCTTTACAACAGCACCTTTTGCAGTTTTTTCAAGATTGAGCAATTCTTTTGACTTCTTGAATTTTGGCTTGCTTCTTTCTTTGATAACAAACTGATTCCATGAAAGTTCATAGTCAGAGTCGCACCAAACTTCTGCATCTTTTTTAAGGAAAGAAACAGTTAAAACACACTCTTTTTCAGGTAAATTTTCAACATCATAGTCAATTTTGATTTTTTTGGTCGTAAGAGGAGCAACTTCTATATCAAGTTCTCCCATTTGAATTTCTTTACCCTCTGCTTCTATCTTCCAAACGCATTTGTAGTCTGAAACATCTGTAAACAACATCTTGTTTCTGACTTCAAACTCACCTTTTTCAAGGTTGACATCACTCGTAATAATATATTGATAGCCTTTTTTAACTTCATATATAGACGGCTGAAGGCTTCTGTCGGCACCGATAATACCGTTGGCACAGAAATATGTATTTGAACCTGTCAAAGCAGTTGTGTTAGGAATATCTATTGCAGGACGAGGCTCGTCTTTTTCAAAGTCCGTACCATAGAGCCATAAGTCTTTACCGTTTTCGTCTTTTCTTCTGAGTGCTTGGTCAACAAAGTCCCAAATAAAGCCGCCGCACATATTGTCATATCTGTCGAAATCGTCAATATATTCTTGGAAATTTCCGAGTGAATTTTCCATAGCATGAGCAAACTCACAAAGTATTACCGGTTTTCCTTTATACATTTCAGGTTTAATCGGTTTACTGTCTGCGGCAAGTTGGTTTGCTATATTGTCATAAAGGCTGATTTTAATTTCTTCTTTTTTACCGAGTTTTTCCATAATATCTTCGGTCGGATACATTCTCGAAATTACATCTGACTTTGTAAGGTCAAAATCGCCTTCATAATGGAACTGTCTTGTATCGTCAAGTTTAAGTGCTGCTTCTTTCATACGGGCATAGTTATCGCCGTCGCCTGCTTCATTACCCAAAGACCACATAAAGATACAAGGATTGTTTCTGTCACGCAAAACCATTCTTTCAATACGGTCAACAACAGCGTCGGTCCATACAGGGTTGCTTCCGGGTACGCCTTTTCTTCTTACGCCGTGTGTTTCAACTTCACACTCGTCCATAACATATAAGCCGTACTTATTGCACATTTCATAAAAATAAGGGTCATCCGGATAATGAGAAGTACGAACTGCGTTAATGTTATGTCTTTTCATAATTCCCAAATCCTGAGAATATCTTTCAACAGGTACTGCCCACGCATGATCAGGGTCAAAATCGTGACGGTTAACACCGTAAATCATAAGCGGTTTACCGTTAAAGTAAATTTTCTCACCTATAATCTCAACCTTTTTAAAGCCGACTGTATATGTTTTTACGCTTGATATAGTTCTGCCTTTTTTAAGTTTGATAACCAAAGTATATGTTTCAGGATTTTCTGCCGACCATTTGCGTGGATTTTCAATATCTTTTTTAAAACTGAAAACAGTCGTGTCATCTTTTTCTTCGATTGTTGCTTCGCCGAGATTTATTTTAGAGTTTTTATCAATAAGTTCTGCCGTTACAGAAACCTTTTCACTTGTTTCGGCATAATTTTTAACATATACATCAAGTTTTGTATCGGAATTTACACAATCGTCATCAAGATATGTTCTGAAAAAGAAATCTCTGATACAGGTTTTCGGCTCACTGTATATATACACTTCTCTGTAAATACCGCAAAGCCACCACATATCCTGGTCTTCAAGATATGTACCGTCGCTGTATCTGTAAACTTTTGCCGTAACCTGATTTTCGCCTTTTTTTACAAACTCCGTAATATCAAACTCGTGTGGAGTCATTGAGCCTTGAGAATAGCCGACAAATTCACCGTTAACATAAACTTCAAGAGCGGCTTTTGCAGCACCGAAATGAATGAAAATCTCACGATTATCAAAATTCTCCGGCAAATCAAAATTTCTTCTGTAAATACCTATTTCCTGAAGACTGTGATTTATGCAAGGAATTTTGATTTTGCTTCTGCTGATAGCTTTCGGGAATGTGCTTGCATAGTAATACGGAACACTATAACCCTCTGTCTGCCATACAGAAGGAACTCTTATTTCACCCCATGAAGAGTCGTCAAAATCTATTGCATAGAAATTTTGAGGTTCATTTTCAAGACCTCTTTGCCAATGAAACTTCCATTGTCCGTTCAAAGTCATTTTGTATTCCGACTGCTCGCCCGAAAGTGCTTTTTTCTCACTGTCGAACGGCATTGCGATAACATGTCCGTCTTCTTTATTGATTTTTATAATAGACGGATTTTCCCAAAAATGTTTTGATACCATTAATTAACCCCCTTAAACTGTTGATAATAGTATAAATTAAAATTATATAAAAGTCAACAAATGAAAACTTGTTAAAGCCGTTGTAATGTGGTACAATAAAGCAAGAAAATAAATTTTAACAAATGAGGCATTTATTAATGATTGAACGAGTAAACAAAAACAATCTTGACGAATACGAAAAATTTATCAAAAACCATCCGAGAGGTCTTTTTATGCATTCTTCAAAATGGGGAAAAGTAAAGTCCTCATGGAAATGGGAAGCAATCATAGACCGTGACGAAAACGGAAACATCAAGGGTACTGCCGCTGTGCTTATACGAAGTGTTCCCGTAATTAAAGCTTCTTTGCTTTATTGTTGCAGAGGTTTTGTATGCGATATCGATGACACACAAACTTTTGATGAACTTTTTGACGGTCTTTTACAACTTGCAAAAGAGTACAAAGGTTACTGTATCAAATTTGACCCTGAAATAAGCAAAGAACACACCGAGTACAAAAAGCACTTGATTGACAAAGGTTTCAAGGAGTTAAACCCCGGTTGCCTTGACTTTGAAAATGTACAGCCTAAATTTGTATATTGCTTTGACTATGACAACAAAACAGAAGAAGAATTGATGCTTCAGTTCAAATCAGATTACAGAAACCGTATCCGAAAAGCGTCAAGAAAAGGCGTTGAAGTAAAAATTATGGGAAAAGAAGCGCTTGACGATTTCACGGCAATAATGCGTGAAACAGGCGAAAGAGACGGTTTTTCAACAAGACCTGCATCCTACTTTGCTTCCATTATGGACAACCTCGGAGACGATTGCCGTCTGTATATGGCATATTATGAAGGCAAGGCTATTGCCGGCACACTCGCTATCAGATGGGGCAAAAATGTTATGAAATATCAGTACGGTGCTTCCTCCAACTCCAACAGAAATGTTTATCCCAACTATCTTTTACAGTGGGAAATGATAAAATGGGGCTTGGAAAGCGGATGTCGTATTTACGATTTCGGAGGAATAAGCGGAGATATTGAAAACACCGAAAACTCCCACTACGGTTTGTGGCGTTTCAAACACGGGTTCAACGGATATATGGTTGAATTTGTCGGAGAATTCGATTATGTCATAAATCCGTTTGTTTACAAAGCATATAACATTGCAACAGAACTTAGGAGTAAATTACGCTGATGAGCAGATATGTTATTGAAAAAGAAAAATTAGTTCAAAATATTGAAACACTGAAACAAAAGGCAAAAGTAGAAATTATCGGAGTCGTTAAAGGAAACGGTTACGGTTTGGGAATTAAAGAATTCACAACCGTACTCAAAGAAAACGGAATTAAAACTTTCGCAGTAACGGAAGTCAGGGATATTCCCGTTTTAAGAGAAATTCTAAAAGATGAAGATATACTTGTGATGCGTTCAACTTGTTTAAAAGATGAAATTGAAACTATCGTAAAGTATGATTGTACGGCAACGGTCGGTTCCGTTGAAAGTGCAAATATGCTAAATGAAATTTCAAAAAGCGTCGGGAAAACAACAAAAGCGCATATTAAAATTGACACAGGTATGGGCAGATACGGTTTTCTCTCTTCCGAAATAGACTCAATTATTCCTCTTTATTCTCTTGAAAATATAAGTTTTACAGGAATTTACACTCATTTTTCAAGTGCATTTACAAATGCTGAACTAACAATGGCTCAACTTGAAATTTTTAAGGATGTTGTAAACCAACTGAAAAAAGAAGGAATAAATGTCGGAACAATGCACGCAGCAAACTCTCCCGCCCTTTTAAATTGCAAAAGCGATGTATGTCTTGACGCAGTTAGAATAGGCTCAGCGTTTACGGGAAGAGTCATCACAAAAAGCAATATCGGACTTAACAGAATAGGTATGCTTGAAGCTGAAATAGTTGATGTGAAAGACTTACCTTCGGGTTATTCTGTCGGCTATAACGGAAAGTTCAAAACAGAAAAGCCCACAAAACTTGCAATCATACCATTCGGTCACTATGACGGATTTGGAATAGAAAAGTCAACTGAAGAATACAATCTTCATACTGTTTTAAGCACTGCTAAAAAATATCTTAAAAAGCAAAAAATATGCGTTACGGTAAACGGAAAACAATTTGCCGTTGCGGGAGGAATAGGACTGTCGCACACTGCGATAGACATTACAAATACAGACATTAAGGTCGGAGATACTGCAAAGGCTGACATTTCTCCGCTTTTTGTAAATCCTCAAATTGAAAGAATTTATATATAAAAGTACAAAAAATCGCACCTGTAAATCAGGTGCGATTTTTTATTCTTTCGCCTCTTTATACGCTTTTTGTATAAACAAAAACATTTCTGCAAAAAGCAGTATTAAAAACAGCCATATCAACCAGGACGGCAATTTATCTTTACTGAAAGCCGAAAACAAAGTCAAGACAGATGTAAAAGAAACTATTGTAACTTTCAGACAATTCAACATATCAAACATTGTTCTGTAAACAAGTTTTTCTGATTTCTCACTTTTAGGCTGCGGCACATTCCAAAACTTAGGATATTTTCCTACAACAGTCAAAAGAAGCCATATCGACCAAGAAACTATGGGTAAAAAGAACAAACTGTTTTTACTGCCGTAACTATCCGCCTGACCTTTAAAACCATAATGCGTTACAACAGTTTCGGGTATATCTTTCCAAAATATTAACAAAACAAGCGTTGCAACGATAAGAATTGCGACAGATATGATATTAATCACTGTATCTCTTTTTTTATATTCAATTTTCATACTGCAACTCCACCGTATTTAAACCTTTTTTTAATGATATTTTCTTTTCATTGAATAATATCATTTTGTCGGAATTTGAAAAATAAACAACTTGATTTACATACTTATCATTTGTTTTAAACTCATTTTCCGAGACTCTGAAACAATTGTACATTTCAGTTTGACCGTTATTCTTTTCATGAATAAAAGATTTTCCAAAAACAGTTTCGCAAAGGCACTTAAAATGTTCATTAACATCGTTATCGCAACTGCCTCCTAAATCCTTTTTCCAAAAATACTTCACATTTAAATTTCTGATATATTGAAACTGCAATTTTTTATTGCTATGTTTAAACCAATCGGAAATCATAGGCAAATATTCTTCACCTGTAACAACTTTTTCAAAGCCCACATTTGACTTTGTACAGTTTCTTTTGAGTCTTTGACCGACAACACACGCATCTGATACAAATCCCCAATTCAAATCGCCGTTTTCGTCAACGCACTGCATACAGGCACCCATTGTATTCATCAAATCTTCAAGATACTCAAACTTACCAGTAAGCAAATACAAATAATATGATGCATAGTTTTTCCAACTTGTCCAACCGTGAGGACAATTAAGCATATTTGCAAAAAAGTTCAAATCGTACCTTGCTTCCCAAAATCTGAGCGTACATCCTCTCATTCGACAATCAGGCAAAATATTTTGCTCAAGGCAACGATGTTTTTCCATCAAAATTTCCGCACAATTTGTCAACAATGTTTTTTCGTCACCATTCGGCAATAAAGTTGCAAGATAACCTATTTGCAAACATTCACAAGAAATCATACCATCTTCAAATGTCATTTGACCTTCTGTTTCGATGTTGTCCATCAATTCACAAAGATTTTTTATTGCTCTGTATGCACTGTAAAAATGAACTTGACTTTTTTCTTCAAACCCTGCCGTTTTTTCAGCAATCGCCAACTCAAGCATAGATTTTGCAGGGTAAATAACGCAAGTATAATGCACTCCGTGACTTCTGTAACTTCCGTCTTTAATTTGCAGTTTCATAAGCCATTCTGCCATATCGTCTGCATAGCACAAATATTTCATATCGCTTGTCAGTTCATAGAAATCTACAAGGATTGAAATAAGTGTTGAGGCATTTTGAAGTCTGTGAGGATATGCCTTAGTTTTCAGTTTTTTTCTGCGAATTCCCTTTGTAAGAGTCTTAAAAAAAGAATCAAATTGTTCACATAACCATTTTGTATAATCCTTGTTTTTAGTTATTTTTGCATATTGAACCATTGTATAATATCCGTAATAACTTTCACAATGACTTCCGGGTTTTTGTTGACAGGCACTTGCCTTTTCGGCAGCACATTTCAAATAATAAAACCAATCTTTTCTAACAAAAACAGACAATTGAGCAGAATTTTCATTTTTAATGATATTCAATCCGTCATTTAATTCATCATCATACTTTTTACCGTCAATAAATAAATTTTCTCCGCTTTCAAGAGTAAATTTATTCACTTGAGGAATATGAATGCCCGAATACTTTTCGACAAAATCATAAAGTTCGTTTTCATCTGTTATTTTACTGTAATATAATTTAAAGCACAAAGTTTTTCCGACCTCAAAAACATTGTTTTCTATATGTCTTTGAGGTTGTCTGTAAGTATTATAAAACTCGACACAGCTCGTATAAATTCTGTGACCGACATCTGCAAAACTTTTGTTATATTCGTTTTTCCAAGATACTATTTTCGACGGCGAACAAATCGAAAACATTTCACCGTTCGGAGTAATAAAACATGACCAAAATCCATTTTTCTCACAACGCATTGCCGTTGGGAAATATTTATCATTCCACTCGGGATATTTTTCCATATATGTATCAATTCCGAGTCTGAAACCAAATCTTTCGAAATTCATTTTCGTATTTGCAGTAATATTTATAGATATTTCAAGTACGCTTCCAAAAACATTTTCATCTATAACAAAATCTATACCGTCTTGAGAATACTTTCCTGTTTTATACGGAATTACTTTAATTTTCCGTCTTTTTCAAAGTAAAAATTTTTACCATACTCATCTTTTCTTAAAATCTCATCAAACATAAACACACCAACCTACTATTTCAATAATCTTTCAAAGCGTTTTCTCCATTTTTTATTGTATATAAAAGTTACTAAATCTATTAATCTATCGTAAATGAAGAAAAATGCATTTGCAAGAACATAAATCAAAATTATTCCGAAAACTCCCATAAATTCTTCAAACGGAATTCCAAAAATATAAACAAGCAAAAATTCAGCAACTGTTATTGCCAAATTAAATACAAGCAATTTTGAAAACACAGAGAAAAATTTTGAATTTATTTTTTCCAAACTGCTTTTTATGATAGGATAATATCCGAAAAACGAAGCATACAAAAGAGAACATTCTTTGTCAGTGCTTAAAAACAAAGTCAATACTGAAGTTACAAAATAAACGAGAAAAGCTGTACTTTTAGAAACACTTTTGCAAAGGACTATCAAAATCATACCTGCAAAAACAGGCATTAAATACGAAAAAACTGACGCAAATCCCGAAAAAAACAATATTGCAAAACTAAGTGCACAGGTTACACCCGCTACCGCAACACGCAGTGCAATTTTCACTTATATCACCTCTGATTTAAAATATAAGATACCACAAACTGATTGTTTTGTAAAGATTTGTGAATTAATAGTAAACTATACAAAAATGAGCAACATTTTTCTTTACTTTTTTAACATTTCGATATATAATTACTATGCTCAATCATATAAAAACAATTTTTCAGAGGTGTTAGACTTGAAAAAATCAGCAGTCATTATTTTATCAATAATACTTGCAATAAGCGGTGTTTTTGCCGCATGCTCATCTAAAAAAGAAGAAGAAAAAGCAGAAAATACAACGGCAGGTCTTTTTGCTGAAGAAGAAATCATCGACGAAGATAACTCCAACGCTGCAAACGAGCCGGACCCTGAAACTATTTCCAAAAATGCCGTTCCTACTAAAAAAGAAATTAAAATCACAAGTTTCACAACCAATCCGGAAAACACAGAGGGTAATTTGGGAGAAACAACTTCTCCTGAATTGACAACGGACAAGGGTAACAATGTTGTTCCTCCTACAAGCGATGAAGGTATAAAGGTTGAATTTTCAAAAGACGACCAAAATAAAATCTGTTCTTTACTTAACATTCCAAACATTTACAAATACAACTACGAAAGCAAAAACGGTATTCCTACCGAACTTGCAACTCATGTTGCCGTAAGCATTTTGCACAGGTCAAGCACCGAAGCAACTTTCCCGTCGGGTACTGTTGTGCTTGAACTTTTCAAATATTTCGGACAAACAGTTGTAGATTTTAAAGCAAACTGTAACCAAGCAGCAGCAAACAGCGGTGCACCTATAAGCTATATCAAAGCAAATGATGTCTTTTCATCTCCTGCAGTTGAAGAAGACACACATATAGTTACATTTAAGGAAGCATACCAACTTGACGGCAACAACTATTACAAAATAGTAGGTACTGTAAAACCTATTGCAAAAAACTGCAAAGTTAAAACAGTAATTGCAATAGTCCAAAAAAACAAACTTGATGCAAACTATGGTTTCAGTATCAAAGGTTTAAAGTGGATTTAAAAAATAATTGAAACAATTAAACAATTCAAATAAACAAAAAAGCGAAGAAAAAATCTTCGCTTTTTTTGTTATCCTATTAACTTTTATCGCTTTAAATATTACTGTTTTGAAGTAAGATATTCATCAATGGCTTTAGCGGCTTTTTTACCTGCACCCATAGCAAGAATTACAGTGGCTGCACCTGTTACGGCATCGCCGCCTGCATATACGCCTTCTTTTGTCGTCATTTCATTTTCATCAACGATTATTCCGCCTCGATTGTTTACTTCCAAACCTTTGGTCGTCGATTTAATAAGCGGATTGGGTGAAGTACCGATTGACATAATAACGCAATCAACATCAAGCACAAACTCGCTGTCTTTTTTAGGAACCGGTCTTCTTCTTCCGCTTTCGTCAGGTTCTCCGAGTTCCATTTCAATACATTTAATTCCGCCGACAAAATGGTTTTCATCGGGCAAAATTTCAATCGGATTGCTCAAAAGTTTAAAGATGATACCTTCTTCTTCAGCATGCTCAACTTCTTCGTGTCTTGCAGGAAGTTCGTCTTTTGACCTTCTGTAAACAATATATACATTTTCTGCTCCGAGTCTTTTTGCAGAACGGGCAGCATCCATAGCAACATTACCGCCGCCTACTACTGCTACATTTTTTGCATGTTTAATAGGTGTATGACTGTTTGGCAAGTATGCTTTCATCAAGTTTACTCTTGTCAAAAATTCATTTGCAGAATATACGCCGTTTAAACTTTCACCTGGAATATTCATAAATCTCGGCAAGCCCGCACCTGAACCTACAAACACGGCTTCAAATCCTTCTTCCTGCATAAGTTCATCTATCGTAATCGACTTTCCTATAACGACATTTGTTTGAATTTTAACGCCGATTTCTTTAAGTCCTTCGATTTCTTTGCTTACAATGGATTTAGGAAGTCTAAACTCGGGAATACCGTAAACCAAAACACCACCTGCAACATGGAGCGCTTCAAAAACAGTTACATCATAGCCTTTTTTTGCTAAATCGCCGGCACAGGTTAAACTACTCGGACCTGAACCTACAACTGCTACTTTGTGTCCGTTTGAACTTGGTTTTATCTGTTTTTCCGTGCAATGAGCGTTATGATAATCTGCCACAAAACGCTCAAGACGGCCTATTGCGACAGGCTCATTTTTGATACCTCTGACGCACTTGCCCTCGCACTGTGTTTCTTGAGGACAAACTCTTCCGCAAACAGCAGGCAGAGAACTGCTTTTTGCAATAATTTGATACGCTTCTTCAAACTTGCCTTGAGCAACTTTTTGAATAAAAGCAGGTATATCTATTTGAACGGGACAACCGTTTCTGCAAAGCGGATTTTTACAATTAAGGCATCTTTCCGCTTCATTTATAGCCATTTCTTCCGTATAACCGAGAGCAACCTCATCAAAATTTTTATTTCTTACATTAGGTTCTTGGCTCGGCATAGGATTTCTGTCAGGTCTCATATTCGGCATTATTATTCAACCTCCTTTTTAAAAAGGTTACACGATTCTTCTCTTTCAAAAGGTTTATACATTGCAGCTCTTTCCATAGCCTCGTCAAAATCCACAAGATGACCGTCAAAATCGGGGCCGTCAACACAGGCAAACTTCGTTTCGCCGCCGACAGTCAAACGACAACCGCCGCACATTCCCGTTCCGTCAACCATAATGGGATTCATTGAAACAATTGTTTTAACATTGTATTTTTTTGTAACCTGACAAACAAATTTCATCATAATAAGAGGTCCGATTGTAATGACTTGGTCATATTTTTCTCCCGAAACGATAAGTTCTTCAAGAGCGTTTGTAACAAGACCTTTTTTACCGTAACTGCCGTCATCAGTCATAACGACAAGTTTATCAGAACAAGCGTCAAATTCATCTTCTAAAATAAGCAAATCTTTACTTCTAAATCCGATAATAGAGTGAACTTCTGCACCGACAGAATGAAGTTTTTTAGCAATAGGCAAAGCAATGGCACAACCAACGCCGCCGCCTACAATAGCAACTTTTTTCAACCCTTCTGTTTCCGTTGCTTTTCCGAGAGGACCTACAAAGTCGTGAATAAAATCGCCCTCATTTTTCGTGTTCAATCTTTTGGTAGCTCCGCCTACAACCTGAAAAATTATAGTAACAGTACCATTTTCTCTGTCATAATCTGCAATGGTAAGCGGTACTCTTTCGCCGTCGTCGTCAACTCTCAAAATAATGAACTGACCCGGCTGCGCTTTTCTTGCAACAAACGGTGCTTCAACAACCATTTTTGTAACGGTTGGATTTAATTCTTTTTTACTGATTATTTTATACATATAAAGCACTCCATAATAGAAAGTTCAGCGAAGTATTCAAACAGAATACCTCGCTGAATATTATATTATATACAAAAATTAATGTCAAATTAATTAAAATTCACATTTTTATATATTTTTGTTAAATTCTGTTAAAAATCTACTTCTTCATCATAGAAACAACATTTCAAGAGTTTTGCCATTGTTTCAGGGTCGATTGTTCTTGGGTTTGAACCTGTGCAAGCGTCTGCAACAGCATTTGCTGCAACGTCGTCAAGTTTTTCCAAGAACTCTTTCTCATCAATAATTCCGCCTTCATAATCTTTAATTGACTTAGGAATATCGAGTTGAGCATTGAGTCCGTCAATATGTGCTATGAGAGCATCAACTGTCGGCTCAAGACCGAGAAATTCAGCGATTTCACAATATCTTTTATTTGCTTCAGGTTCTTTAGCGTTATATTTAATAACTTTCGGCAAATACATTGCATTTGCACAACCGTGAACAATATGACCACCTGAATAAGCAGCACCTGTTTTATGAGCCATTGAGTGAACAATACCCAAAAGAGCATTTGAGAAAGCCATACCTGCAAGACATTGTGCGTCATGCATATTATCTCTTGCTTCCATATCGCCGTTATAAGAAGCAACAAGGTCATTTGAAATCATCTTAATTGCATGAAGTGCAAGCGGGTCTGTGTAGTTGCAGTGAAGTGTTGAAACATAAGCCTCAATAGCATGAGTCATAGCGTCCATACCTGTATGAGCCGTAAGTTTTTTCGGCATTGTCTCTGCAAGGTCAGGGTCAACGATTGCAACATCAGGTGTAATATTGAAGTCAGCAAGAGGATATTTAATACCTTTATCATAGTCTGTGATAACTGAAAAAGCAGTAACTTCAGTTGCTGTACCCGAAGTTGAAGGGATAGCACAGAAATGTGCTTTTTGACGAAGTGTCGGGAAATTGAACGGAATGCAAAGGTCTTCAAACTTTGTATCAGGATATTCGTAAAATGCCCACATTGCTTTTGCAGCGTCAATCGGTGAGCCACCGCCGATTGCAACAATCCAATCAGGCTCAAATTCCTGCATAGCCTTTGCACCTTTCATAACAGTTGTAACTGACGGGTCAGGTTCAACGCCTTCAAAAAGTTTTACTTCCATTCCGCCTTCTTGCAAATATCCTACGATTTTATCAAGAAAACCAAAGCGTTTCATAGAGCCGCCGCCTACAACTACTATTGCTTTTTTTCCTCCGAGCGATTTAAGATTTTCAATCGCTCCTTTTCCATGATATAAATCTCTCGGTAAAGTAAATCTTGCCATTATAAAAACCTCTTTCTAAAAAATAATTTAAAATAAAAACAAAGCGATGAAATGTTTAATATTTATCTCATCACTTTGATTTTACAGCGTGCTTGAAACTTTGTCAATAAATTATCAATATTTCATTTAAATGTTTATATTTTGTTTATTATCTACAAAACATATTCATTATCAACCAAAATTATTGCTCATTTTTGTCTAAATCAATCATAGTTTACCCAAATTTTACGATTGTAACACCATCTTCGCCTTCGCCGTATCTGCCAAGACGAAATTCTGCAACGCTTTTATTAAATTTTAGTTCATCGGCAACGGCTTTTCTTAAAATTCCCGTTCCCTTACCGTGAATGATTGTTACTTCTCCCAATCCTGCAAGCAATGCTTTATCCAAATATATCTGAAGTTCGGCAATCGCTTCATCGGCAGTTTTTCCCCTAAGGTCAAGAGACGGCTTTACGGAGGAATCCACCCTTGAAACAGTTCTTTTAAAAGATGTTGAAGAAACTGCTTTTTCTTTTTTCTTCTCTCCGATTAAACGAAGGTCTTTTTTATTTACCATTGTCTTTATAAGACCTGCCTGAACGGTTATCTTTGAGCCGAGAGCAACTACTTCTGCTTTACCCAAAGAACGCACTAAAACCAAATCGCCGACTTTTAACTCTCTTGGCAAAACATAGTCTTTATCTTCAAAATCAAGACTTTCAACGGGGTCGGTAATATCATCTAACTCACCGAGAGAATTTCTTATCTCACGCCTTGCTTTTCTTGCAATATCGTTTATATTTGCATTTTTGCTTTCCTTTTTAATTTTTTCAAGTTCAATTAAAAATGCAGAACTTTTTCTTTTTGCGTCTTCAACAATTTTTCTTGCCTCATTGCGTGCCATAAGAATTTCATTTTCACGCAGTTTTTCAGACTTCTTTCGTTCTGCCTCTGCCTTATCCGCAGTTGACTGTGCCTTTCGATACATCTTTTCTGCGTACTCTTTTTCTTTTTCAAGATTTGCACGCTCAAGTTCAAGGTTTGCAAGCACGCTTTCAAGTTGTCTGCTTTCTTCACTGACAAGTTCCTTTGCTCTTTCAACAACGCTCAAGTCAATTCCCAATCTTTGAGAAATAGCAAAAGCATTTGACCTGCCCGGTACACCTATCAGAAGTTTATATGTAGGCTTTAGAGTTTTAATATCGAACTCGCACGAACCGTTTACGACACCGTCTGTATTGACTGCATATGTTTTGAGTTCTGCATAGTGAGTAGTTGCTATTATTTTTGCACCGTTATCACGCAGATTTTCTATTATGGCAACGGCAAGTGCAGCACCTTCTATTGGGTCTGTACCTGCACCGAGTTCATCTATTAAAACAAGTGAATTTTCGTCAGCCGTTTTCATTATTTTTATAATATTGGTAATATGTGATGAAAAAGTTGAAAGATTTTGGTCTATTGACTGCTCATCACCTATATCGACCAGAATATTCTTATATACACAAACATTGCTGCCGTCCGAAGCAGGAATAAGCATCCCACACATCGTCATCAAAGTAAGCAATCCGACCGTTTTAAGAGATACTGTTTTACCGCCCGTATTTGGACCTGTTATAACTAAAGTGTCAAAATCAACACCCAAATTCACATTTATGGGAACAACCTTATTTTTATCTATGAGCGGATGCCTTGCAGACTTCAAAACAGTTACGCCGTCATTGTTGATAAGCGGTCTTAACGCTTTCATTTTATATGCAAGCTGTGCTTTTGCAAAAATCAAATCAAGTGCTACTGCATTTTCATAACTTGACCTTATACTTTGCTCAAATGTACCGACACAAGATGACAACTCATATAAAATACGACTGATTTCTTCTCTTTCTTTGCCTTCAAGAACTTTAATTTCATTATTTGTTTCAACAACTGAAACAGGCTCAATAAAAACTGTTGCACCGCTTGATGAACTGTCGTGAACAAGTCCTTTAACTTCCGAGCGGAACTCATTTTTTACAGGAATGACAAACCTGCCGTTTCTTTGTGTAACAATCGGCTCCTGCAAAAATTTTTGGTAGTATGAAGAGCGAACTATTTTATCAAGTTCTTCACGAACAGACAGTGATTTTGCCCTGATTTTTCGTCTGATTTGATACAATTCATCAGATGCCTTATCTGCAATTTCCTCTTCACTTATAATAGCGTTTGTAATACTCGTTTCAAGGAAATTATTTTCCAAAATACCGTTAAAAAACGATGAAAGACTTTTGGAAACGCTGTTGCAATGTGAATACCAAGAATTCAGACCTCTGAAAGCTCTGAGCAAATACGCAATTTTCAGCAATTCTCCTGCCGAAAGTGAACCTCCCGCTGAAGCAATAGCCAAAGAATTGTTTACATTTCGTATTCCGGAAAATGACGGAGAACCAAAACCCGACATTAACGAAAAAGCGTCTTCGGTTTCATTCAGCAACACTTCAACTGTTGAAATGTCGGAAGACGGAACTATTGAAAGTGCATTTTCCTTTGCATCTTCACTAAACGCTTCATTACTTAACATTTCGAGAATTCTGTTCAATTCAAGTGTTTTAAAATATTTATTCATAGTTTAATTATATCCTTATAAAATTTAAGTGCCGACAAATCGTATGCAGTTCTTTTTGTAACAAAACTTTCCGCACACTCTGCCAACAACGACATATTTTCTTTTTTCAGTTTAAATTTAAATATTTTTTTCATTTCTGAAAGACAAATAAATCTAACAGCGGTTATTACTCCGAGAGGAAGCGGTTTAAGACCTTTTCCCACACCGCATTTTTCACAATATATTGTTGCTGAATCTGTATCAAAGTACATTACATCGCTTTCATATTCAGCACACTCATTACACGCAACTATATTTGGCATATAACCGCCCAAGCAAGCCGAACGCAGTTCAAAAACCGCCTTAATTTTTTCTCTGTCGGGATTTTCGGAACAAAGCAAGTGCAATGAATTTAAAAAAAGGCTCAACATTTCCGGACTCGGTCTGTCTTCGTATCCAAACTCAAGTACAAGTTGTGCAAAATACTGTGCCAAACTCAAGTTTTCCAAACTTTTTCTCAAATTGAAAAAAATATCTATCGGAACTGCATTTGCAACAGTATATGCGTCTTTGTTTTTATACAAAGTAAACTCACAATATGAAAAAAGCGTTGTTGAGCATACTGCAGAACTGTTCACGCTTTTTGCACGCCTTACAAATGCCTTAATGATGCCTAAATCTGAAGTAAGGAGAGTAACCAAACGGTCACTCTCCCCCACTGTTTGTTCCTTTATTACAATTCCCCTGCCACTCGTTTTCATCAGATTTTAACTCCTCTGACTGTTTAAACTTCAAATAATCTTCAACTTTACCTGTTGATGTAAAATTCATCCAAAAATCATTTTCCACAATATCACCTGCCAAGAGTATTTTTACCCCGAGCAGTGAAAAAAACACAGAGAAAAATTAACCAAATAAATTCAAAAGATTGAGCCTTAACTTCTTAAATAAAATTTTAATCAATACCGAAATTGTGAATTAAACCTTCTCTGTTTCGCCAATCTTCTTTGACTTTTACCCAAGTTTTAAGATTTACCTGAATACCGAAAAACTTTTCAATATCCATTCTTGAATATGTTGAAATTTTTTTAAGCATAGCCCCGTGTTTACCTATAACCATACCTTTATGCCGTTCTCTTTCACAATAAATAACGGCGTCAATATCAAGAATATCCCTATCCTCACGCTCACGCATTTTTTCAACCGAAACTGCAATTCCGTGAGGGATTTCTTTATCCATCAATCTGAGTATCTTTTCTCTTATGATTTCTGCAACTAAAATTCGTTCTGGTTGGTCTGTCAAAGTATCGTCAGGAAAAAAGTGAGGACTTTCAAAAGAAAGTTTTTCCATCTCTTCAAGAAGTTCACTGACTCCCTCGCCTGTTTTTGCACTGACAGGCACAACGGCTTCAAAATCTAAAAGTTCTGCAAACTCTGAAATTCTTTTAAGAAGTTCCTTTTTATCTTTTAACATATCTACTTTATTAATTGCCAAAATAACGGGTATTTTACTCGATTTCATTTTTGAAATGAGTTCTTTCTCGCCTTTTTTAATTTCACCGAAAGACTCTGTAACAAAAAGGCAGGCATCAACGCCGCCGATTGAATCGTTGACAGCTTCGTTCATCTTTTCCCCGAGTTTATTGTGAGGTTTATGAAAACCGGGTGTGTCCGTAAAAACAAGCTGTACTTCGTCTTTTGTCAAAACACCCATAATTTTTGTACGAGTGGTTTGCGGTTTATCTGAAACGATTGCAATTTTTGAGCCGATAAAATTATTAAGCAAAGAAGACTTGCCTACATTTGGACAACCTACTATTGCTATGAACGCTGTTTTTGTAGTCATCAATCTTCTCCCATATAGTAACTGTCGTCTCTTTTCCAGCCAATCTTTGTAAGCACGGTTTCTTCTTTTTCACGCATTCGCACTGCTTCCATACCGCTTGTTTCATGGTCATAGCCAAGCAAATGTAACATACTGTGCACAGTGAGAAAACCGACTTCACGCTGAAGAGGATGATTGTAAAGTTCAGCCTGTTCAAACGCTTTTTCCATAGAAATGACAATGTCTCCGATAACCTTTGCACCTGTGTCCATATTGACATCGTAATTTCCGTCTGTTCCCAACGGAAAACTTATAACATCTGTTTCTTTATCTATATTTCTGTATTCTTTATTTATTTCTCTTATTTGCTCGTTGTCAACAAAACTTACGCTAACTTCAGCGTCATCGGTAAAACCCTCAAGTTCCAGCACGGCATGGCAACAACGACGAATTAAAAGTCTGATGCCTGTCGGAATCTTCACTTTCTTTTGGTTGTTAGTTATTTCAACCTTTACCTTATTCATTGCTGCTTATTTCTCCTTTTCTCTTCGTCATATTTTTCATACGCCTTAATAATATCTTGTACCAGTCTGTGTCTGACAACATCTTTCTGGTTGAATTTAATAATTTCAATATCGTTTACGGACTTCAAAATTTTCATAACTGTAATGAGTCCCGATTTTTTACCGTCGGGCAAATCGACTTGCGTAATATCGCCCGTTATAACCATTTTTGAATTGAAACCAAGTCTTGTCAAAAACATTTTCATCTGCTCGGGAGTCGTATTCTGTGCTTCATCGAGTATGATAAAACTGTCATCGAGCGTTCTGCCTCGCATATACGCCAAAGGAGCGACTTCTATCGCACCCCGTTCTTGATATTTTTGAAAATTCTCTGCACCGAGCATATCAAACAAAGCATCGTAAAGAGGTCTCAAATACGGGTCAACCTTCGACTGCAAGTCTCCGGGTAAAAAGCCGAGTTTTTCTCCCGCTTCCACAGCAGGTCTTGTTAAAATAATTCTTGAAACTTCTTTTGCACGAAAAGCCGTAACTGCCATTGCAACTGCAAGATATGTCTTACCCGTTCCGGCAGGTCCTACTCCGAAAGTAATGGTATTTCTGTCGATTGCATCTGTATATTTTCTTTGCCCTATCGTTTTCGGTTTAATAGGCTTGCCTTTCGCACTCACGCAAATAGCACCCGAACCCATAGAACTGATTTTATCTTCATTGCCCTCATTTACCAAACTCAAAACATATCTGACATTTTGGTCTGTCAGCGTTTCTCCTTTATTTACCATAGAAAGCAATGTCTTAACTGCTCTTGACGCACAGGAAACATTTTCAATATTTCCTTGAATTTTTAAATCTGAACCACGATTTATGATTGAAACCGAAAACTCTTTTTCAATCATATTTATATTCGAGTCAAAATTGCCAAACAACGAAACAGCCTGTTCCATTGCGTCGATATTTATAACTTCTTCAAACATCAATCTATCTCAACCTTGATTTTTTCTATTCTTCTGTCTGCAACTTCTATAACGGTAAAAGTTAAGTTTTCATACTTTACACTTACTTCGTTTTCACCGTTCGGCAAGTAACCCAAAAGGCTGATTACAAAACCTGCAAGCGTGTCATAATCGCCTTGCGGAAATTCAACACCAAGTGCTTTTTCGGCGTCCTCAATATATGTCACGCCCTCAAATGTATATGTCTTTTCGTCAATTTTGTTGAACTCTTTTTCTTCTTCATCGTACTCGTCTTGAATATTGCCGACTATACTTTCAACTATGTCTTCCATAGTAACTATGCCGTCGGTACCGCCGTACTCGTCAACAACAACTGCAAGCTGAAGTCTTGCTTCAATGAACTTTGAAAAAAGTTTAATACAATTTATTGTTCCCGGTACAAATAAAGGTTCGTGAATATAATCCGACAACTTTTCATCAGATGATATTTCTTTTCCGACAAACTTCAAAAGGTCTTTTACATAAACAATACCTTTGATATTGTCCAAATCTTCTTCATATACGGGTATTCTTGAAAAACCCGTTTCAATAGATAAATTTACAACATCCTGAATAGTGGAATCTATTTCTACGGCTTCAATGTCCGTTCTGTGAGTCATCAAGTCTTCAGCGCTCAAGTCGTCAAAATCAAAAACATTTTTTATCATTTCACGCTGTGAGTCGTCAAGTTCTCCCACTTCATTGTCTTCTTCAACAAGTTGTTTAATTTCTTCTTCAGTTGTACTTTCTCTTTTTAAAAATCTGGCAAACAGCCCACTGCCCATACAGGCAATCCCTCCAATAAATATTATTAATAAGAATTATATAATAAACAATTCTCTTTGTAAAGTCTTTTAATAAAATAATTAATTTGATATAATGAAAATATAAATCAAAGTAAAAACTAACTCAAAAAATACTAAAAAAACGCAATTCAGAAATCAAAATTTTTATTCGGAGAAAAAATGTTAGAAAAAATAAAAGAAAACAATGTTTGGGAAAACTTAAAAAATGCAAATCTTCCCGTAGTTATATACGGAATGGGAAACGGTGCCGAAAAAATTATAAAAATTTTAAATGACTTTGAAATTGAATGGAACGATATTTTTGCTTCAGATGAATTTGTAAGAGGTCACTCTTTTTTAGGTAAAAAAGTACTAAAGTACAGCGAAGTATGTGAAAAATACGAAGATTTCATTGTTGTAATGGCATTTGCAAGCGAAAGAGACGATGTCCTTGAAAGAGTTGATTGCATAAGAAAAAAACACACGGTAGTTGCACCTGACATTGCAGTAGCCGGAAACGGCTTGTTCACAAAGGAATACATAAAAGAAAACGAGGAACTTTTTGACAAAGCGTATGAACTTTTGGCTGACGAAAAATCCAAGTCCGACTTTGTCGATATATTAAATTTTAAAGTATCAGGTAAAGTTGAGTACCTTTACAACTGTTTTACGGATAAAAACGATATATACAAAGATATTTTAGACTTAAACAACAATGAAACAATAGTTGATTTAGGGGCTTATAACGGAGATACAATAAGAGAAATATGTGCATATACAGACGGAAAATACGATTGTATTCACGCTTTTGAACCTGATAAAAAGAATTTTAAAAAATTAGTGAAAAATACAGAAAATTTGCAAGGTGTACACCTTTACAATTTAGGTGCTTGGGACAAAAAAGACACACTGATTTTTTCACAGGATTCGAGCAGAAATTCTCATATCTCTGCAAACGGAATTTCAGTAGAAGTTACAGATATTGATTCTGTAATAAACTCTCGTGTTTCTCTGCTCAAAATGGACATAGAAGGCTCTGAATTAAAAGCACTTGACGGTGCAAAGCACATTATTGAAACTTATATGCCGAAATTGTATGTATGTGCTTATCACAGAAATGAAGATATGTTTTCACTGCCTTTAAAAATAGACAGTATCGGAAATTCAAACTATAAAATATATTTTCGTCATACAAAATACATACCTGCATGGGAAAGTAATTTTTACTGCATTCCAAAATAATCACTTTTAATTTGTCTGATTTTAACAGAAATAACATATATCTGCATTCTATATTGACATATATTAATAAATATAATATAATACATAACATTATTTTGTTAATTATTATTCATAATTTTTTAACAATTAATTATAAATCATAACCGAAAGATATGAAGATATGAAGATATGAAGGTGGTTAAAATATTAGAAATTATTAAAAACTTTGTTACTGAAAATGAATTGCTTATAAGAATTATATCATCATTGGTAATATTTTTAATTTTCTTCTCATTACGAGGAAAATTCACAAACATTATTACTCGCATAATATCAAAACTTATGAGGAAAAACGAGTCTTTTGCAAACAATATTTCTGACTCTATAAGACTTCCTTTCAGGATTTTCTTCGCATTCTTTGGTATATTTATAGCAACACAGTTAATAAATGTAAACGCAAAGATTACGGCTTTCGGTGTAAAATCTCTCAAGATAGCCGTTATTGTTTTACTGAGTTGGGCTTTAATCAACTTTGTTTCGGTTGATTCTTTTTTGTTCAAAAAACTCAACAAGTCGAGTGAAAACATAAATCTTACCGTTTTCAAATTTATCTCAAATATACTCAAAGTTATTATTGTCTGCATAGCATTTGTCATCGTTTTGAATGAACTCGGTTACAACATTACAGGCGTTATAACAGGTTTGGGACTCAGCGGACTGACGCTTTCTCTTGCCGCAAAAGATACCGTTCAAAATATGATTGGCGGATTTATGATTATTTTCGACAAACCGTTTCAAGTCGGAGACTACATAGAACTTTCAGGTAAAGAAGGTTTTGTTGAAAACATTACAATGCGTTCAACGAGAATACGAACAAACGACGGTTCGGAAATCATCATTCCAAACTCGGTAGTTACAAACGATTCCATAAAAAATATCAGTAAAACAAGCAATCGTATAATAGATATTACGGCAAATTTCACTTACGATTCAAAAACACTCGATATTAAAAGTTTTGAAAATGAAATCAAGTCTTACATTATCAACAACAGCAATTTTGACGAGGACACAATGCGTGTAACACTTAATGAACTCGCATCAAGTTCAGTTGATGTCAGAATTTGGTGTCTTACAAAAACAGACAATTTAAAAGAATACTATGAAATCAAGGAAAATATAAACTTTTTACTGATTGAAGCAGCGGAGAGAAACAATCTTAAATTCGCTTTTCCAAGCAGAAGTTTATATATTGAGGAAAACAAATGACAGTAACTTTAGTTTATTCAATAATCGTTTTTTGTGCAACGCTTATAGGCTCTTTGGTCGGTATAGGCGGCGGTGTAATTATAAAGCCGATGTTTGACCTTGTAGGATACGACACGGTAGATGTTGTAAATTTTCTCTCTGCGTGTGCAGTATTTTCAATGTCAATTTCATCGACTGTCAAGTACACAAGAGAGAAAACCAAACTCAATAAAAAAATAGTTTTTTACGGTGCTATAGGTTCGATAATAGGCGGAATTTCAGGCAACTATATGTTTGATGCAATTTTAAAAGCATCTGGTTCGCCTGAAGTTGTTAAATCAATTCAAGGTGTAATACTTGTAATTATTTTGGTTGCAAGCATCATTTACATAAACTTAAAAAACCCAAAAACATTCAATATACAAAACCCCTTCGGCATAATTACAGTAGGATTGTTTTTGGGTGTAACAGGCTCATTTCTCGGAATAGGCGGCGGCCCCACAAATGTGGCATTATTGGTTTTATTCTTCTCTATGACCGTAAAAGAATCAGCCGCTTACAGCGTAGCACTTATATTATTTACTCAAGCCTCAAAACTTGTAACAATTTTTGCAGAAAACCAATTTAAACCTTATGATTTAAGCATACTTATTTTTATAATACCGTGTGCAGTAATTGGCGGAATACTCGGTGCAAAAATCAATAAAAAAGCAAATGAAAAAGTTGTAAAAAATATATTTTCAATAGTTGTTGCCGCCGTTGCGGTGGTAAACATTTACAATGCATTAAGCATTTTTTTGGCATAAAGTTCCTTATCACTTTTTATGCCTTGATATAAAGGAGAAACAAAATGAAAAAGCAAAAAAACATTGTATTCTACTTCAGCGACCAGCAACGGTGGGATACAGTCAACGAGCAAGTTACACCAAACCTAATGCAACTTGCAAGAGAAGGCGTTAAGTTTGAAAATAACTTCACCTGCCAACCCGTATGCGGACCTGCCAGAGCCTGTCTTCAAACAGGACTTTACGCAACCGAGTGCGGCTGCTATTGGAACGGTATAGCTATGCCTCAAACAATTAAGCCTCTCGCTTCTTACTTTAACGACGCCGGCTATCAAACAGCATACATAGGCAAATGGCATCTTGCTTCTGACAGATATCCGGGAGTTGGTTTGCACTGCGAAAGCACGGCAGTACCAAAAGAGCGTATGGGTGAATATCAATATTGGCGTGCTGCCGATGTACTTGAATTCACATCACACGGATATGACGGCTATGTATTTGACGAAAACGGCAATAAGATTGATTTTAAAGGTTACAGAGCAGACTGTATAAATGATTTTGCACTCGAATACCTTGACAACTGCGATAAAGATAAACCATTCTTTATGTTTATCTCTCAACTTGAACCGCATCATCAAAATGACCATCATTGCTATGAGGGATACAAGGAAACAGTAGATGATTACAAAGATTATCCTATCCCCGACGACCTCACATTCTTAAAAGGCGACTATAAAGAGTCATATCCGGACTATATGAGCGCCATAAACAGACTTGACTACAATGTCGGCAGACTTGTTCAAAAACTCAAAGATTTGGGCATATATGACGATACAATCATTATCTACACTTCCGACCACGGCAGTCATTTCAAAACAAGAAACCCCGAATACAAGAGAAGTTGTCACGAAAGTGCAACTCACACACCTCTTATTATCAAAGGCGGTGGATTTGAAGGCGGAAAGACGGAAACAAGACTTTCAAGTTTAATCGACCTTCCTCCTACACTTCTTTCAATGGCAGGTATAGACATTCCAAAAAGTTACAGCGGAATTGACCTTACGAAACAGATAGACAATCCTGATGACAAACGCAAATGCGTTTTCATTCAAATCAGTGAAAGTCAATGCGGAAGAGCTATAAGAACAGACAGATACAAATACTCTGTCAGAACAGCAGGTATTGTAGGCTATGTTCACCACAGTTCAAAGGTTTATTTTGAAGACTTTTTGTATGACCTTGAAAAAGACCCGATTGAGAAAAACAATCTTGTTAAAGACAGCAATTACCGTCAGGTTCGAGAAAAATTAAAAGCACTCCTTATCGAGCAAATGACGGCGGCAGGCGAAGCAAAACCAATGATTTTACCTGCAATAATAAAGCACAATAAGTAAAGGGGAAAAAAATGGAACAAAAAAAATACTTAACACTAAAGGAAAAAATCGGTTTTCCTTTAGCCGCTTTCGGCCGAAGCGGAATTTACACAATTATGACAATGTTCTATATGGTATTTCTTATAGACGTTGCCAAATTAGACGCAGTAGTTGCAAGTTCAATAATTCTCGGTGCAAGAATATTTGACGCACTCAACGACCCGCTTATGGGTATGATTGTTGATAAAACCCGTACAAAATGGGGTAAAATGAGACCGTATCTTTTATTTACTCCTATACCTGTTTGTTTAACAACAGTGCTTCTTTTCATCGCACCTTTTGGCGACAATACAGTTGCAGCAACAATTTACGCCGCTGTTACATATGTACTTTGGGGCGTATGTTTTACTATTCAAGACGTACCTTTCTGGAGTCTCAGTTCAGTTATCACTCCCGATGAAAAAGAAAGAACACAGTTCATTTCAAACGGTCGTCTCGGTTCAACATTCGGCGGTATCCTTCCTGCACTTCTTGTACCTGTACTCAGAACAACATTCGGTAACGGAAAAGGCTATCTCATCGCAGCAGTTATTTTCGGTATTCTCGGTGCAGTTCTTTCAAGCCTTGCTTTCTTCACAACAAAAGAAAGAATTGAACCGACAGACAAAACTCCTTCTTTTAAAGAAACAATTGAAGTTGTAAGAAAAAACAAAGTTTTACTTATCGTAATTCTCGCTGCCATTCTCGGTTCAACAATGGTAATTGCAAACCAATCAGCAGACTACATTGCCAACTATCTCATCATTCAGGGATACACGGACTTTGATGTTTTAAAATCTACAAACGATATTGTTCAAGCATACGATTTCTGGATTCCTCGTGGAACAGTTCTCACAACACTTACTATCGCAATCGGTGCAGGTATGGTTCCTGCAATGATAGTGTTCCCTATGCTCAGAAAGAAATTCGACCTCAAACAAATCTACATTGGTTCATCATTATTCGGTCTTATCAGCCATCTCGGTTGCTACCTTGTATTTATGAGAGACCCGTCACACATTAACCTTTATATCCTTTGGGTGTTCCTTTTCCTTATGGGCTTCCCTCTCGGTATTTACAATGTTATTACATACGCATTAATAGCAGACTCTGTTGACTATATTCAATGGAAAACAGGCAAGCGTTCAGAAGGCGTATGCTTCTCTTTCCAAACATTTTTAAGCAAAATTACAGCAGGTTTGGCAGGCGTTGCAACAGGTTGGGTTCTTAAAGCAGGAAACTATATTGAACCAATTGATGGCAACCTCGACGCTCAAGGCAGACAAATACTTGAATGGCAAGGACCTGAAACTCAAAAATGGCTTTTAATTATGGTAACTATATTGCCGGCAATCGGTTTTGCACTCACAATCATTCCTATGCTCTTCAACGACTATACAGGCAAGAAGAAAGAAAAAATACAACAAGAACTTGCTGAAAGAAGAGAAGAAACAGCAGAAGAAAAAGAAGAAGCAAAAGCATAATAAAACATAACAAAAAACCTCTTGATGAATTCATCAAGAGGTTTTTTATATCTGTATGACTGTTTAAATTACGACATTAATCACAATATTGTAACTAAATACAGCGTTATTTATTCAACTACTATTGCCTGAGAATATAGTTTTTTCCAATTTGAAATAAATTTTTTCTTTGGCTGAATAACATTTTTTCCGGCTGATGGGTCATTCAAATAAACATACTGACTGTCATAACCGATTAACACGGCGCAATGTTCGCCGTATAATTCATCAAAATATCCGCTGCCGTCGGGATAATACCATCTTACTCCGTCCTTTACATCTGCCGCATTTTTAATACACCATACAACAACAGGATGACCGTTTTTAACATATTCAAAAAGTTTATCGCTTGAACAACCCGATATATTTTTAACACGGGAGCCTGCTACTGTCTGCATTGCAGTTGCAATAGGCTTTGCAAAACAACCGTATGAACCTTGCTTTTTGTTTTTTGACGGATGACCTACAAAATACTCAAAAGGATTTGCGCCATACCATTTATCGCCTATTTTTTCCTTTTTCGGACCTGACGGTGTGGCATTTACAACAGTATTAACACCGACATTGTAACCATGATATTTAAGCACCATCGTAGCAGAAACGGCTTCGCACCCCGTCGGCAATCCTAAAGAAAACTGATTCAAATAAGGAACACCGCTTATATGTACGGGTTGCACGGATGAAAGATATTTTTCCGAAACAAAGCCGACCTTTCCCGACGGAATATTTACCATTGCAAATGAGCCTGATTTGATAACTTCCACTTTTGTTCCTGCACTGATTTTTTCTATAACACTTGAATTTTTAGAAGCACTTTTTCTTACATTTAAATTTTCTGTCGCATACATTGTTTTTGAAACTTTATCGCCTACCGTTATTTCAAAAACACTTGATACGCCGTTTGAGGCAGAAACCGTCAATTCAGTCTTTCCGTCTTTTTTAGCTGTAATGACGCCGCTGCTGTAACTTGCAACACTTGTATCGGCAACTGTATAATCCAACTTTTTATAAGTGGCGTTTGACGGTTTTACACTTGCGTACAAAATAAATTTTTGTCCCGGTGCAAGTTGAATACTGTTATAACTCAAAGAAACTTTTGTAACTTCTATCGGAAGAACATTTATCTCGCATTCTGCTGTCACTTTTTTATTTTTGTCAGCAGCAACAATTACTGTTTTACCAACGCCCTTTGCAGTAACATTGCCCTTTGAGTCAACTGAAGCAATTTTTGAATTATTGCTTGACCATAAAACTGTTTTGTCGGAAACATTTTCGGGTTGTAATGATGCACTTAATTTAATCTTGCTTCCGATTTCAAGTTCAACAACATCTTTATTTAAAGATATGCCTGAAGCGTATATACAACAGTTAATTTGAACAGGCTCGCTTTGAGCATTGTCACACTTTGCATACACATTTGCAATTCCCGAAGAAACAGCCGTCAGCGTTGTTCCGTTAACTGTTGCAATATCTGTGTTTTCACAAACAATCTGCACTTCACCCGTACACGCTTCATTTTTCGTAACGACTATCTCGGTTGTTTTTCCGACTTCTACTTCACTGCTTTGAGCTTCAATCATAATTGAAGGCAACTGTAAGGCCTCGCTTACCGCAGTTATATCCTCATTCTGTACTGCCTCATTCTTCCCCGATTTTGAAGAACAAGAACATAGCGATAAAATAAGCAAAATTGATATTAAAACATAAAGTAAATGTTTTTTCACAATTCTGTCCCCCTTAAACTTCCGTTTTTTAGATATAAGTAAATTATATCGCCATATTCACAATATTTCAATAAAATAGATTAAGAATATACATATTTTTTTAAAATATGAAAAAATGTGACTGATTGTGCAGAATTTTGATTATTGAATTTTATTTTAAATATTTTAAAATCACTTGCCATTTTTCAATTAATTTTTCAAGTGAATATGACGCATTTGCAGGACTTGTTGACGGAAGCATTATCGCATCTATGCCTGTTTTGTCACGCAAATATTTTTTGTATAAATTATTTGATTTTGAACCATTGGTAAAAACTGCTTTTATATCTGCTGAATTTGTAATTTTTGAAATATCATTTACAACGACATTGGATATTGAACTGTCTGATGAGCCTGAAATATCGCAAGATTTTATAACATCCCACAACGCAATATTATTATTCAAAATCAAACTTCTTTTTTCTTCAATACTGTCAGGTTCAGGACAATCAAGCAAAGAAGAAATCACTTTCCAAAATCTGTTATACTTATAGGCGTAAAAAAACTGCACTTCTCTTGACTTAACCGACGGAAAAGAACCGAGTATCAGTATTTTTGAATTTTCATTCCACAAAGGTTCAATATTATGTACTGCTTTTTCTGTCTGCAAAAAAATCACCTTCCGATATTTATAAAGCAATTTTAACACAACAAATTTATTTTTACAATTCTTCAGTTTGTTCCTCTATTGTTTTTATACCGAATATAAAATATAAAATATGGAAAACCCAAACAAAAGCTAAAATCATTCTACCTATCGGAACATTGCTCATACAAATAAATCCTATTAACATAGTAACCGTTACAAATGACATAATACGAATTTTTGCTTTTACTGTCATACCTTTTTTCTTGACATAACTTTCTATATTTTTCTTATATAGTTTTGTAGATACAAACCAATCATGAAGCTTTTTTGAACTCTTTGCAAAACAAAACAAAGAAAACATCAAAAAAGGAAAAGAAGGAAGAATAGGAATAGCAGCACCTACGGCTCCTAAGCCCAATGACACGCAACCGAGAACTATACAGACGATTTTTTTTACAGACATTTTTAACCTCTTTCATTTTATTTGATATTATTCAATATAGAAACACTTAAAACCAACTTTTCACTTCGTTTTCATTAACTTATTCTCCCGTTTTCGACTGAATACACACAATCGGCAATTTTCATTGTTGATTGTCTGTGTGAAACAAGTACAACTGTTTTTTCATCAGATTCTTCGCCTAAAGATTTTAAAATAATTGCTTCATTCAGACTATCCAAATTGCTCGTAGGCTCGTCTAACAAAACAAACGGTGCATTATGCAAAAATGCCATCGCAAGACCTATTCTTTGTCTTTCTCCTCCTGAAAGTGCGTCTCCGAGTTCGCCGACATTCGTATCATATCCGTCAGGCAAATTTATAATAAAATCATGTATTGATGCTTTTTTGCACGCCGTAAACATTTCTTCATCAGTAGCATCCTGTTTTGCAATTCTTAAATTATTTGCAATACTGTCATGAAACAAATAAGTTTCTTGTGTCATATAACTTTCTGTGTTTCTTAAATCTTCCGTATTAATATTTTTCAGCAATGTATTTGATATTTCTATGTATCCTTTGTCAACATTCCAAAAATTCATTAAAAGTTTAAGCAAAGTTGATTTACCGCTTCCGCTTTTTCCTACAATTCCGACTATTTTATTTTTCGGGAACTCAACTGTAAAATCGTTCAAAATATTTTCATCTTGATATGAAAATGTAACATTTGAAACTTTTGCACCATTGAAAAGTCGCATTTTAGGTTTACCGAAAATTTCATTTACTTTCGGTTTTTCTTCTAAAATATCAAGAACTCTGTTGCCTGAAGCAAATGTATTTTGCAAAGTGCTTCCTAAATTTGCCAAAGCAACTGTAGGTCCAAAACTGCTCATTAATGCAATGGTTGAAATCAAAACAGCATTAAATCCAATAATCGACTTAATATATAAAAGTGTAGAAACCAATAACATGGCAATATCAAAAAACAAAATTAATGTATTTGTAATTGCTATATTTTTACCTGTTATTTTTTTCAAATCATTTTCTTTATCTGAAAGTTTTTGTGTTTTTTTATTAATTTCATTTAATCTGTCATTGCCTGCACCATATTGAATTGTTTCATTCAATCCTCTTAACCCGTCTAAAACATAACTACTCAAATCACCCGATTCTTTTCTGAACTCACCGGCATAGTTTTTGCTTTTTTTTGAAATTATTACAGGGACAGCAACCCCTATTGTCAAATAGGCTACCAATGCAACAAATCCGAGTATCCAATGATAGTTTCCAATAAACATAACCATAAACAAACAAAAAATAAATGCTATTGCTATGGGCGAAATTGTGTGAGCATAAAATACCTCAAGCAGTTCTATATCTGATGTTATAACGGAAATCAAATTTCCTTTTTCTTTACATTCAAGTTTGGCAGGTGCAAGTTTTCTAAGTGATTTGAAAACCTTATCTCGTATAACAGCAAGTATTTTAAACGCAATAAAATGATTGCATGACTGCTCGGCATATCTTAAAATACCTCTGAATAACGCTAAAACTGCAATTACTGCAAAAATACTTTTTATCGCAATAAGAGTATTGTATCCCAAAACATTCAACACGGCATAGCCACCTAAAACAGTTATAAAAGTTGCCGACATATTACCTGCAACTCCCATCAAAACAGCTAAAATCATAAAAGGAGTCAATGGTTTAACAAGTTTTATCAGTTTAGTCATAACAAAAATATTACTTCTTTTTTTCAAATTAAACACCTCTTTTATAATTTTCTAACTCTTGTTGTATATTCCAAAGTTTAAAATACTCTTGTTTATTTTTAATCAAATCATTGTGAGTTCCCGTTTCACATACCTTACCTTTTTTTATAACAAAAATATTATCGGCCTTTTTTATGTTTGCAAGTCTGTGAGAAATAACTACTACCGTTTTTTCTTTAGCCAATTCATAAATCAGGTTCATAATATCGTTTTCACTTTCTACATCAATATTTGATGTTGCCTCGTCAAATATGTAAATATCGCTGTTATGCAACAACGCTCTTGCTATTGCAAGTCTTTGTCTTTGTCCTCCGGAAAAATTTGAGGCGTTTTCTTCAATTCTTGTGTCAAGTCCATTTTCACTTTGCAAAAATCCGTCTAATTTTACTTTTTTTAAACATATCATCAACTCTTCATCAGTTGCATCTTTTTTTGCTAAAAGCAAATTGTCTTTTACACTTCCTTTGAACAAGTAGCTTTTATGACTGATATATGTTATGTGTTTCATTAAACTTTCTTCAGAAATATCTTTTAAAGGGGTATTCCCTATTGCGATTTTTCCGTCATAATCTTTATTTTTTGCAGTAAGTATTGATGCGATTGTTGATTTACCGCAACCGCTTTCACCGACAATAGCAGAAAAACTCCCAGATTTAATACTCATATTAATTTTATTCAATACTTTTTTATTTCCATCATAAGAAAAGTCAACATTTTCTAACTTAATGTCAAATTTTTGAGGAAATTTTAACACATTTTTATTTTCATTTTCGGGCAAATCAATAAGTTTAAATATTTTTTCACTCGCTGCCATACCGTTCATTGCAATGTGAAAGAAACTGCCCAGCTGTCTCATAGGTATAAAATAATCTGCACTAAGCAAAATTATCAGCAAACATTCCGTCAAACTTATTTTTCCTTTAGAAAACTGAATAGAAGACAGTATAATACCTGCTGCCGCACCTCCGTAGGCAACTAAGTCCATTATTGTAATTGAGTTTAATTGCATTGTTAAAACTCTCATGGTGATTTTTCTGAACTTTTCTGCCTCATCATTCATTTGATTGTTTTTTAATTCGTCTGCCTGATAGATTTTCAAAGTTGTAAGTCCCTGAAGATTTTCTAAAAAAGTATCTCCTAATTGAGTGTACTGTCCCCAGTACTTAGACAATAATTTTTTTGCCCATTTCTGAACTACTATAATAGATACAGGAATAAGAGGAACACATATAAAAAGTACAAATGCACTTAAAAAATCAACAAAAGACAACAATATAAATAAAGTCAACGGCGCTATAACAGCATAAAAAAGCTGTGGCAGGTACGAACCAAAATATGTTTCCAACTGTTCAACTCCTTCAACAGAAATTTGAACAACTTCAGATGTTGAAATCTTCTGATTATATGAATTGCCCAACTTCAACAACTTTTTATATATCAGTTGACGAAGAACCTGTTTAACAGATTTTGATGACATATAGCTCATCTTATTTGAATATACAGAGCAAAAATATCTTACAATAACACAAATAAATAAAACTATAAAAATATACAGTACTGATTTATAATTCAAGTTATTATTTAATATTTTTTGCAAAAACACAGTTATGCTTATCATCATAAATGCATTTACACAAAGTGAAATCCATTGAAAAACAACATTTAAAGCAATGTATTTTTTACTGTTTGGTACTGTTTTCAGCAATCTTTTATCTATCATAATATTTACCGTCCAAAATTTCATTTTTTCAACTATCTGTTTTTTTATTTAATTAGTTTTAACTAACCTAATGCTAAAAAAAATAACAATTACCATTCGCCTCCCAAAGTCAAATTAGTCATTGCTAACTAATATTAGCACAGACTAACTCGCTTGTCAATAAAAAGATGTGCATAAGCACATCTTTTTTCTATGGTAATATGATATTAAGCAATGCACAGGTAACAATACCGAGTACAAGAGGCAATAAAAATGAAACCGCACTCCATTTAACACTTTTTGTTTCCTTATATATAGTCAGCATTGTTGTAGAACACGGAAAATGAAACATTGAAAAAGCACAGGCACAAATTGCAGTAGTAACAGTCCAACCGTTGTCAACTAAAATCATACGAATACTTTCGGCAGATGAAAAATCAACGAGTCCGTTTGAGCAAAGATAAGTCATCAAAGCTATTGGCAAAACAATTTCATTAGCGGGAAAACCGAGCAAAAATGCAACCATCATTGTACCGTCCATACCAAGAAATTCGCCTAACGGGTTTAAAAAATTTGCAAAATGATTTAACAAACTTACGCCGTTTGTCTGAATATTTGCAAGTATCCATATTATCAAACCGGCGGGTGCGGCAACACAAACTGCTCTTGCAAGAACAAAAATAACTTTTTCTTTTAAAGCATCCCACACAACAGTAAAAAACTTTGGTTTTCTGAAAGACGGAAGTTCAAGAACAAACGACGACTTTTCGCCTTTTAATACTGTTTTTGAAAGTACAAAAGATGAAAACATAGTATAGATTACACTAACGCAAATGAAAAGCAACAGAACAAGTGCTCCGAAAAATGAGTCTTTCACAAAAAACATTGAAATGAGTATGATTAAAAACGGAAATCTTCCGTTGCAGGGTGTCAAAGAATTTGTAATTATCGCTATAAGCCTTTCTCTCGGCGAGTCGATAATTCTTGCACCTGTTACACCGACTGCATTACAGCCAAACCCCATACAAGTAGTAAGTGCCTGTTTTCCGCAGGCATTACATTTTGAAAAATACGGGTCTAAATTAAAAGCTATTCGAGGCAATATACCTATATCCTCTGCCAACGCAAAAAGAGGGAAAAAAATCGCCATCGGCGGAAGCATTACTGCTACTACCCAGCCTAAAACTCTGTATATTCCCGAACATAACAAACTAACAATAACAGACGGTGTACCAACCGAATTTAAAAACTCCGTAATTTTCACTTCACCTAAATCAACAAGTTGTTTCAGCATTTCCGACGGATAGTTTGAACCGACTATTGTAAGCCATAATATAAACGCAAATACAACAAGCATTGACAATGTAGATGTATATTTTCCGACAAGTAATTTATCCGCCCAAGATTTTTTATTATCAAGTGAAAAATCTTTTTTTACGCAAAATTCAAATATACTTTTTGCCTTTTTTATTATTTCATTTCCCATCATCTCTCCGATATCGTCTGTAAATCCAAATCTTTCCAATATCTCGTCTGCTTTAATCAGTGCTGAAGAAAATCTATAATCATCTTTTAAATTTATTTTTAGATAGTTTTCTAAATCATCTATAAAATCTCTGTCCTGCAAAATTCGTTCTGCCAAAAAACGATAGTTAAAATCTTTGCCGTCTAAAATTACTTTCAATTCTCTTTCAAGTTTTCTTACAGCCATTTCAATCGGCGAAGAGTAAATAATTTTCAACGATTTGTTTTCATTTTTATTATTTACGGAGTTGTGGATATTTTCCAACAATTCATTTATGCCCTTACCCGATTTCGCCGTTGCACAGACAACAGGTACACCGAGCATTTCTGAAAGTTTTTCATCATTTACCATTATTCCCGATTTTTTTGCTGCGTCACACAAATTTAAAACTACAATCATATTATCGGTCATTTGTGCAACCTGCAAAACAAGATTTAAATTTCTTTCAAGACTTGTTGAGTCAACAACACAAACAACTGTGTCGGGTTTTTCAAAACAAATATGGTTTCTCGCTATTTTCTCGTCTTCGGACCGTGAGAGCAATGAATATGTACCCGGCAGGTCTGTAATTTCATAATCGTTAAATTTGTAATAAAACTTTCCTTTTATTGCATCTACCGTTTTTCCCGTCCAATTTCCCGTATGCGTATGCATACCTGTAAGTTCATTGAATACGGTGCTTTTTCCGACATTTGGATTTCCGACAAGTGCTACCGTTTTTACAACACTCATATTTCCACCTCGATATTATCGCTGTCGCTTTTTCTCAAAGCAATAACAGTATCTTTAACACGATATGCCCCTATAAGACCGAATGCTCCTTTAAAAACGCAATTTACAGGTTCATCTATACAAAAACCCAAGTCATTCAGCCGTCTTTTTCCTGCGTTGCATTCTTTAATTTCTGTTATTTTTGCAAACTCATCTTCTTTTAATTCAGAAAGTTTCATAATGCAATCTCCTTTCGCATTGCTACATACTATGAAACAATTTAATGTTTGTGATTTACAAAAATAAAAAAGCATTTTAACGAAGATACGAAAAAACGCTTTTAAAATACAGATATTAAATTTTAAAGTTGGTCAGCAATAGAGTAAATCAACTCTTTTGACTTTTCCCAGCCTAAACACGGGTCGGTAATTGATTTGCCGTATATACCTTCCTCATTTTTTTGAGCGCCGTCTTCAATATAGCTCTCAATCATAAAACCTTTAACAAAACTGTTGATTTCTTTTGAATGACGCATAGAATGCAAAACTTCATTACATATTCTGATTTGTTCAAGATACTGCTTATTGCTGTTTGAATGATTGGCATCAACGATTACTGCCATATTCTGAAGATTTTTCTCACTGTACATTTGATAAAGCCTGATTAAATCTTCATAATGATAGTTTGGTTTCGCCATAGAATACTTATTAACGCTTCCTCTCAATATTGCATGAGCAAGCGGATTTCCTTTTGACTCAACTTCCCATCCTCTGTAAATAAAAGTATGAGAACTTTGAGCGGCAATGATTGAGTTGAGCATAATGGTAAAATCTCCGCTCGTGGGATTTTTCATACCGACAGGAACATCTATGCCGCTTGAAGTAAGACGGTGTCCCTGATTTTCAACACTTCTCGCACCTACTGCAACATAAGACAAAAGGTCTGACAAATAGCGATAGTTGTCAGAATAAAGCATTTCATCTGCACAAGTGATACCTATTTCATCAATAGCCTTTACATGAAGAGAACGGATAGCCATAATACCCTCTAACATATCGGGCTTTTTGCTCGGGTCGGGTTGATGAAGCATACCTTTATAACCTTCTCCCGTAGTTCTCGGCTTATTTGTGTATATTCTCGGGATGATAATGATTTTATCTTTTACTTCTTCCTGAACTCTTGCAAGTCTTGAAACATAGTCAAGTACAGGTTCTTCCCTATCTGCACTGCAAGGTCCGATAATAAGTAAAAATTTATCGCTCTCGCCTGTAAAAACAGAAGCGATTTCTTCATCTCGTTTTTTCTTTATTTCTGTACCCTTTTGAGTTAAAGGCATTTGCTGTTTGATTTCTTTAGGAACAGGCAGTTTTCTTATGAAAGTCATATTTTCATCTATTCCCATATTTTCACATCCATTTTTCTTTTGATTTTAAAATTATATGTAATGAGCGTATGCAAATCAGTTACAAATTCACATACACTCTCTTTACATTAAAAACAATTATATACATTTTTTATGTTTAAGTCAATAAATCAATTTTGCAATTTTGTGCAACTTAAAAACTGTCAAGCAAAGACTTATAGAACTCACTGTAATCTGTTCTGTCCTCTGCCGTAAAAGCCATTGCCGCTCTCGGATGTCTGTTCAACTGACCTGTAAGCATATACTGAATATCAAATCCCCATTTAACACCGCTTTCAATGAGAGGATTAATATAGTTTTCAAGAAAAACAAGCAAATCGTAAAGATTATACTTCGGATTTCTCAAAAAGCCGAGTAAAAGTTCCATAGCACAGTTTCCTGCACCTCTGCCCATACCCGCAGCAGTGGCATCAAGATAACTAACGCCGTATGACAATGATTCAATAGTATTTGCAAAAGCAAGATTTTGATTATTATGAGCGTGAAATCCTATTTTTTTATTATACTTTTCACCGTATTCAAGATACTTAACAGATAAATCTGCCGTTGTTTCCGGATACAGTGAACCATAACTGTCAACAAGGTAAATAACATCCACATTGCTCGCACAAAGCATTTCAAGTGCAGATTCAATTTGAGATTCATTTGCCTGACTTACTGCCATAATATTGCAGGTTGTTTCATATCCGAGTGTATGAAGATACTCTATCATTTCAACTGCAGACGGTATTTGATGAATATAGCAGGCAACACGCACCAAATCTATAACGCTTTCGTTTTTAGGCAAAAATGCCTCTTTATAGTCGCATCTGCCGACATCTGCCATAACTGCAATTTTCATATCGCTGACATTTTCCCCGACTATACTTCTTATAGCGTCTTCGTCACAAAACTTCCATTTTCCGAAATCGCTTTCGTTGAAAAGTCTTTTTGAAGCCTTATATCCAAACTCCATATAATCTACGCCGCACCTGATATTTGTTTTATAAAGTTCTTTCACAAATTCATCTGTAAAATTAAAATTGTTGCAAAGTCCACCGTCTCTGATTGTGGCGTCAAGAACTTTAATGTCGTTTCTTACGGTCATCAAATTTCCTTTTCTTGTTCTTTGAGACATATTATCACCTATCTTTCTTACTTAAATATTTTACTTTAGCACTTTAAAGTCTATCAGTGAAAAGATTATAACAGAAGTTTGCTTTTTTGTCAATAAAACAAAAAAATTTATTAAACATTCTTTACAACATTTCACATTTTAGCAAATAAACTTGTTATATGATACCACAAAAAGTAAATATTAACAATTACTAATTTTTTATTTACTAAAAAATCTTTTTATGTTAGAATAAATTTTAAAGGATGTCGAAATATGAAGTTTCAGAAAAGAATTTTATATACATTTACAATAGTATCAGTAATAATTTCTTTGGTGTTTGTTTTTTCTTCCTGCAACAACAAAACAAAACCCGTATTTTTTGAAAACAACAAAGCACTCGGAGTTGATGTTTCTTCTCACAACGGAGAAATCGACTGGGAAAAAGTCAGCAAAACAGATGTACAATACGCATTTATACGAGTGGGTTACAGAGGCTACGGTGAAGAAGGCAAAATTTCAAAAGATGAACTTGCCGAAAAAAACATCAAAAATGCACTTAAAAACAATCTTCCGATAGGCGTATATTTCTATTCTCAAGCAATAACAAAAGAAGAAGCTGAAGAAGAAGCAAAATTTTTGCTTAAAATCATCAAACACCACAAAATAGAACTTCCCGTTGTTATGGATGTTGAATTTGCACACGATAAAAACGGCGAAAAAACAGGCAGGCTGTACGACGCCAAACTTACGGCGGAAGAACAAACCGATATTTGCAACGCTTTTACAAAAATCATAAAAGAACACGGATACACTCCGATGATATACTCAAACTCTTTTATTTTTAACAACAACATTAATACCAAGAACTTAAAAAACGACACATTAATTTGGCTTGCCGATTATAATAAAGTTGTAACTTATGTCGGAAAATACGACTTCAGGCAATTCACAAAGAAAGGAGAAGTTGACGGGATTGACAGTAAGTATGTTGACTTAAACTACTGTTACAACTCAAATTAAAGAAAAACAATACAAAATAAAATTAAAGGAGAGATAGTTTTGAAAATAGTAAAAAAACTTACGGCAACAATCATTGCTGCAATCATACTTTTGCAAACTTCGGTTTTTGCATTCGCATCTGAAATAACAACCACTTCACCATACAACTCGAAAACATACACCCATCATTTAAGTATAGACAAAAACAAGATTTTGAACGGAATAGATGTTTCAAAACACAATATTGTAATTGACAATAAAAAACAGACTATCGACTGGCAAAAAGTTAAAGCAGACGGTACAGAGTTCGTTTTTATAAGAATAGGATACAGAGGATACGGCAAAAGCGGTACGCTTAACAAAGAATCATATTTTAACGAACTTTACAACGGAGCTAAAGGCGTAGGTCTTAAAATAGGTATCTATTTCTATTCGCAAGCGATTAGCGAGAAAGAAGCCATTGATGAAGCAAATTTTTCACTTTCACTTTTAGATAACAGAAAACTTGATTTACCGATTGTTTTTGACTATGAATTTGCCGGTGTTAAAACAGGCAGACTTGACAGTGCAAATCTCACAAAAAGAGCTATGACTGACAATGTTTTGGCATTTTGTGAAACTGTTGAAAAAGCCGGATATTCTGCAATGCTTTATGCTAACAAAACATTTTTAAACAAATATCTTAATACAAACGAAATTTATCTCAAATATCCTATTTGGATAGCACGATATGACGCTACAAAGCTCGACTTCACAGACGGCGTAACTGCATGGCAGTATGCTTCTGACGGCAGTGTAAACGGAATTATAGGTAACACCGACGCAAACTTTCTTTACGACGGACTTTCACTGACAACTGTTTATGGAATTAATCCTTATTACATATATAACGGAAAACCTATCACACCTAACATTACTTTAAAATACAACGGGAAAACACTCACAGAAGGTGTAGATTACTCAAAGCCGATTATAAAAAACAATACAAAACTCGGCACTGCCACAGTAACAATCAACGGTCTCGGACAATTTGAAGGAACTTCAAGAATTGCAGAATTTCAAATAGTTAACAGTTCCGATATTGAAACTTCAATCAAAAAAGTAGGAATTGTTACCGCTGAAACACTCAATATAAGAAACGCACCTTCAACAACAAACTCAATAATTTACTCACATCTTTCAAATAATGACTATGTTAAAATAATCGGTCAATGCGGAAATTGGTACAAAATTTCTTATACGGTAGATGGAAAATGCTATGAAGGATATGTATCAAAAGACTATGTAAAAATTACTATCGATAATATCGGAGAAGTTACCCCGTCTGAAAGAATGGGACAGGTAATGGTAAGCAGTGCAGACTTAAAATCAAAT